>Ga0209164_1000171_pt1 | contig 205765 bp, 171 predicted proteins | sample MTBNYHSulfiMetaG_FD_187458 | JGI IMG/M metagenome (GOLD analysis project Ga0209164, IMG submission 187458) | Enrichment culture microbial communities from rom New York Harbor, USA that are MTBE-degrading - MTBE-NYH (New York Harbor Sulfidogenic)... | ecosystem: Environmental > Aquatic > Marine...
GACGAATGAACAGCTCAGCCTTGAAATTGCCGAGCGCAGGGCGGCCGAGACGCGGATACGGGCATCGCTCAAGGAAAAGACCACCCTGCTGGGCGAGATCCATCATCGGGTGCGGAATAATCTGCAGGTCATTTCGAGTCTCTTGAATCTGTCGCGCCGCAGGACCTTGAGTGATGAGGCCCGCCAGGTACTGGCAGAAGCCAGATCCCGGATATTTGCCATGGCCCTGATCCACTCCCAGCTCTATCGCACCGAAGATTTCAATCAGGTCGATATGGGCCGGCATGTATACAAGCTGTGGCTCAGCATCGATCAGATCTATGAACCCGCGAAAAGAAATGTGGACCCCGTTATCGATTGCGGGGATGTGAGACTTACCATCACGCAGGCCATCCCCTGCGCCCTTGTGCTCAACGAGGCCATTACCAATGTGTTCAAGCATGCCTATGGCGATGGCGAGAACGGCCCGTGCCATATCACCATAACACGATCCGGGGACGATCGGATCCGGATGCGGGTCAGGGATGAGGGTTGCGGGATACCGGAAACCGTTGACGTGGAGACGACCGATACCCTTGGCATCAAGCTCATGAGAAATCTGGTCAGGCACCAGTTGGGAGGGCAATTTCGGATAGAACGAAACGGGGGGACGGACATATGGATCGAATTTGATCTCTTACATGAGGAGCCGCTGATTCATGCAGGCTCAGCAGATACGGATAACCTCGACACGACCGCCATTCAGTCGGTATCCGAAAATCAATGTTGACAGGGGCCTCTTACACCCATTTTTTCTTATACATACCTGTGGTTGTATTTTTATTGACACCGAGGCCGCTTTCCGCCATATTTCATCCGCAAAAAATGGAGTCTCCATCACCTTATCACCTCGTCTTGGCGTTGTAATCGCATACGCAGAGGCCCCGTTGCCGGCCATCTTGAACGCCCTCTGCCCGTGCCCGGCGCCTGAGCGATGTGAAGGTCAGATTGTAACGGAACAAAACAAGGAGGTCGCAATGCTTGTACGACTGTTGAGGAAGGTCAACGCATCACCATCGTTGAGGTGCGGCGCGCTCGCGGCCATGCTGGCCATCGCCGTCGCCATGCCGCTGTTCGGAGGGGGGTGCAGTTCCGGGGATTCCGGTTCCGCGCTCGTGGCCCATGCCGGTACGAATCGGAGCCTGCTCGTCGGCAGGTTCGCCGGGCTGGACGGCAGCCGGTCCTGGGACAGCAGGGGCCGCGCCATCGAGTACCACTGGAGCATCGTGGACCGCCCGCCCGTGAGCCGGGCCGAACTCGTGGACGAGACCGCCGCGAGGCCCGGGTTCACCCCGGATTGCCCCGGGACTTACGTGTTCGAGCTCTGGGTATCGGCCGGCTCCGATGTCAGCAGACCGGTCCAGGTCGTCACCACCGCCGACTACGCTCCGGCCGATTTTGTCTATCTCGACACCCGGGTCGTTTCCGGCGACGCGGCGAGCATCGGCAGCTACCAGATCAGCATGGGGCCGAGCCCTTCGGTCAGCGACGGCCCCACCGTGTATCCAGCCCCGCCGTTCACGGGCTACACGGGCAGCCCGGTCGGCTTCCAGGTCATGGTCATCAATCGGGCCGACGGCACTATCCGCTCCCACAAGAGCTATCCCATCACCAACAACACACAAGCCAATCTCCTGGCCACTGACCTCACGAACCTGACTGCAGACCACCTCGTCATCGTATCCAGCCTCCAATACCCGGCGATCGAGAAGATCACCGACCTGTGCGGCAGCACCGACCCGGCCCACTGCCCGCTTCTGGCCGCTTTGGAGAAGGTCGGCGCATCCTCCCAGGTGGGGTCGGTCGGCAGCACCAGGATGCAATCCGCGGAGAGCTATTCGCTCGTGGGTATCGGCGGCATCGGCGCCGGCAACGGCTACGAGCAATGGAGCGGCAACGTGCCCGGCAGCGCCAGCATTGCGGGCGTGCTCGTGCGCGACAGCCTGCAAAAGTTCAGCTTCACCTACGAGTACGTGCCGTTCGAGACGCGCACGGCCGCCGAAACATCCACCGCCCCGCCGGACAGCATCGTCATCGGCAACACGGTCTACCCGCTTCCGACGGCACTGCCCGACGCCAACAGCGGCGGCTTCCACGTGCTGGTCCTTAACCGCAGCACGCTGCAGCCGGTTTCACACAAGCTGTACCTCCTCAATCGCTCCGGCACGGCGGATTCCAATGCGGTGAAGGCGATGGGGAATGATCTCTACGCCATCGCCAAGAGCTTTGACAAAATGGTCATCGTGTCCGCCGTCGGCACCCTCCCGACCATTCGGAATTTCAAGAGTAACGGGGCAAAGCTCGAATGGGCCATCGACCTTCTGGGTGGCACACCCGGAATCATCCCGAACCTCAAAGCCGGTCATACCTACGGTCTGGTGGGTATCGGACCGGGGACTGATTACCCCAGGGACCACTGGCGACTGCCCGAGGTGATCTCGAACTACCCGATCCTGAGCGTCGACGCAAGCTCGTACGAAGTGCCGGGCATCGAGGCCAACATCCGCGGTCTTCTGAAGAAGGACCGTCAAGGGTGGTTTGTGCCAACCATCTCAAACCCGGGCGGTAGCGCGGCCGGCATCGACTACAGTCTCCTCACCATTGCTTTGCAGGAGCCTGTGGGTTGGCGCGGGCCCGACACGGATGCCGAGAAAAAGGTATACGCCGACATCAGCCGCTATCTCCTCGGAACACTGAGCCTGACGCACACAGACGACATGCGCCTTTACTACTACCGGGATCTGGGCTGGTCGTCGCTGTACACGAAGCTCCACACAGTGACCTGCGAAGAGCTCTATGGAGGTGCGCCATGTACGCCCGAAACTCAGCAGGCGTTTGCGACGATGCAGGCATATCTTGACGACGAGGTCCTCTATCGCAACCAGCTGCAAGACTGGTTTGACAACGACATTGCACAGCTGCTGGACGGCCTCCAGAAGACTGAGATCATCGACCTCACCACTGCCTATCAGAACGCCATGAGCCTTGCCCAGGTGGATTCCTCTTACCCGGTGCTCATGAAAGTGCTCGACGTGCTGTCAGACATCGCGTGGCTTGTGTGCAGACTGGCCGAGTTCGCCGCCCCCGCACCTGAGCCTCAGCAGACGATCCCCAAGGAGGTCGGCCCGGCCGCCGGTGTGGTGACCGCGCTGATTCGGCTCGGGATGGACTTCATCCCATCGCCGACGAACAACGCCCCGGGTGAGGTGAAGGCAGCGGCCAGCCAGCTCTGGACCGAAATCCTCCAAACATACATCGACACCACGGCCACTACCGACCAGGCGTTCCTGTACATCACCGAAGACTGGGGCCGTATGAAGGCGTTCCACTCAGTCTATACGAGCCTGTACGACAATACTCGGTACGAGACGGTGCTCAGGGCCCTGGCGCCCGGGATCACCGCATCATTTTACCGGGTGCTGCTACCCGTCACGTTCCAGCTTATGCCGATGCCGCTGATGACTAGCAACTTCGACGAGTTCTGCCACTTGGACCCGAACCCGTGCAATTACTATGCGTGTCGCAGTGGCGGCTATATCAATTACTACGAGAGTAACAATTGCCTGTTCTCCCAGTCCCGTGGGTCCTACAAGCCGGATGATGCCCTGCAGACGGTCGAAAATTTGACGTATTCCTACACGGAGTGCACCACGTCGTCTCCGCTCTATTCTTACTACATCATTTGTAAGACCCCATCTGCCGGGAATAAGTCTTCCAACTATTACAGCGACGCGGAGATCCAGCTTTTTGTCCCTCCGAGCGAGGGGGGCCTGGGAGTGAGCCGCCTCGATTTTTTTACCCGCTGGCCGTTTGAGTACTCTTCCAATGGCCACTGGAATGACGGATGTAATTGCAGCCCGGAGACGCATCTGTGCCCCGACTGGTAGGGCTGAACAACGCTCTTTTAAATTCAATATCAAGCCTCGATCTTCGTGATCTCCAGGACCTTTATGATTTTGTTGAATTAATCGGGCTTCAGGGACTAAGGGGTCATCTCGAATTGTGAATCGATAGGCGAGATCGCGACTGTTACGTCACCGCTCACCTCCCCCCTCGGGCGCAGAATTAGTGATTGCAGGGGCGCTTTGGTTGGCAAAGCACGAGTTATCGCTCTTCGAGGCCACCATTATGGGTTCAAGTTCAAGCGAATGGCATCAAATTCAGCGGGAGCTTATCCATGTGCTCGAACGGCGGAAGGGCCGGTTAAGAAGTAGATTAATGCCTGGCGGCAGCCTTTACTCAAGATGACAGCTCAGGATTTTGTAGAAACTGTCTTATGGAGGGAAACTGCTGAATGATCAGAAGACAATTCATCCGTTTGGTGAAAAATGCAATTATTATCTTTTTGGCAACTTTATTCGCGATATCATGTAGCGGTGATGGGACGGAATCCAATGGTGCTGTAACAATCAACTACACCATTGAGGATCTTCCGTTTAGCATAGACCATGTACATTATTCAGGTTATGATCTTAATGGCAACAGGATATATGAATCTTCTGAATTCCTTATGTCGGATACACATCTGCTCGAGGATGTTCCCAGAAGTACTACGTCAATTGCCATTGAATATCACACAACCACTCACGAAAAGCTTTATAAGAATGTTCAGGCAGTTTCCTTTTCGGAAAGCGCTCATATCGTATTATTTCCGCGATACCATGCCCCCGCATTTGACCCAAAACGCTTCGCCATTGTTGATGTTTATAAGGATAATCTACTCGTCAGGGGAAATTTTCCATTTGTGGAAAAGGATGCGGACAACCCGTGCCATCCTGACTTCCCCGAACAGGCGCATTGTTTTGCCTTAGAGGCGTTCACTTCCAAGATGAAGGAAATCATCGACGGTTTTGATATTGATCAATATGAAATCATAGATTTTTCTCTGATTGACAATCAAGGTACATTCGATGAATTGACGGCTGAAGCGAACGCTATTGGGCTTGGCATTGAAGACATCAAGTGTGGGTCACACAGCTATTGGCCTCCTTATAATGACTGTACCTGGGATCCAAAAACGCTCTATATTTCAACCTCGAGGGAAAACATACCATGGGGATTGGTATGGTGGCCGGTGTATGCGTGCGCTAATCCTATTCCCTGCAATTCGGATGAGGCAGAGATCGGGCTTGACAAATTTCATTTTTCGGAAGCCTCTAAGTTTCTCAATGAGTTACTCAAAGGTCCGTCTGAGTCGGGGAAGAAGAGGCTAATCTATTTTCATTGTGTTCAAGGCACAGACAGAACAGGTGCTCTTCATATAGCGTATCTTATGGATAGTAACCCGAAAATGAACTTTACAGAGGCCCTCGAGAGGGCAACCAAAGGGACAAAGCAAGGCTCGGACGACCAACAGTTGGACCCGCCTCTTGTGCCTATGTGCACGTATGTGGGGTTGGCATATAGATACTGTCAAAAACAATACCCCAAGCGGGTAGACATAACCGACGATTGGTTTAGCACAACAGAAGGAAAAAAGGGGACGACCGTTAATATTCAAATATCTCGGTTTTCCAGTTGATACTCCTTTTCCTTTGCCATCTTCTCGCCGCGTTGAACAGCACAACTGACAGCAGCGGGCGTTACACCGAATCGCCTTGCCAAATCGACCATAGCCATTCCCAGCTCAGCCACAGTCCAATAGCATAGTAAATCCCCGCCCATGACACGGGCCCGTTGCCTCCCTTTTCCGGTTATGTATTCCTTTTCCAATCCAAATACGGCAGAGACTCTCTCCAAGACCTTTTCAAAATCATACCCCAGGCTTTTGAGCCTATATTTCCTCGAAAACTGTCTCTCCGATTCAGAAAGAACTGATACCTGTTCTGGAAAAGCTGCCCATGACGTTTGTGCCGCCGGTTGTAGAATACCGCATAACCCGTAAGGAGCCTTCTCATGAGAGCGGCTATACCTGCGGGCCCGATTCTAATCAAAAAATGGGCGTGATTTGATAAAAATGACCATGCGTAGCATTGCGTTCTGGTTTCGGGAAGAAGAGCGGACAGCCGTTCAATAAGATCCTCAGGATCTTTATCATCGTTGAATATCTCCCGGCGTTCTATCCCTCTGATCATTAACCATCGAAACAAGACGCATTGGATGAATGTGTTGAAAACCCTGGTCAGTTACCGTCTCATATCTCCAGGCAGCGAATGGCGCCTCCATCGAGAATGGTATCATCGCAGCGCCATGTCCGACCTGCTCGGTGAAGCCATCGGCCTTGTCCAAAAGGACAAGCTGTACGTTGCCTGGACAAGTTGCTCCCTCATAAGGAGAATTTCTTTTCTCATCTCACAGGGCGGTGGAAAACGCTCTTTGATGCCGGCTTTGACGTATTGCTCTATGATTTGACCAGCACCTATTTTGAGTCACCCCCTACCGGATCAGGGAAACGACAATATGGGTACAGCCGGGATAAACGTCCTGACTGCGTCCAGGTCGTGATTGCCCTCATTGTGACGCCGGATGGATTCCCTCTCGCCTATGAGGTGATGCCCGGCAACACCAGCGATAAAACCACTCTGGAAGATTTTATCAAAAAAAAATTGAGGATCAGTATGGCAAAGCCAACCGGACCTGGGTGATGGATCGCGGCATTCCAACAGATGCGATCCTTCAAACCATGAGAACGTCCAAAACTCCCATCCATTACCTGGTGGGCACTCCCAGGGGGCAGCTGACCCAACTGGAAAAGGATTTCCTCGAAAAACCATAGCAACAGGTTCGAGACCTTGTCAATGTCAAATTGCTCGCTCAGGACGGCGAGCTGTATATCCAGGCCCGAAGCGATGGACGGGTGGCCAAGGAACGCGGTATGCGGCGTCGCCGACTGAAAAAGCTCCGGCATCGCCTCAAAGAACTGTAACACCAAACCTTAACCCGGGACAGCCTCCTTCGGAAGCTGGGCGCTGCCAAAAAGGAAGCAGGCAAGGCTTACTCTCTGGTCGAGATCACCCTGCCAAAGCCCCACGAACCCGTCAATGAAGAGACCTTCACGTTCCGCCTCCTAAAGCATACACTCCGAACGGCTCGTCGAAGAGAAGGATGCTGCCTATTGCGATCCAGCCTCACGGGTCATGATCCAGCCATGCTTTGGAACGACTACATCCAGCTCACAGAGATTGAACAGGCTTTTTACGAGACCATCAAATCTCAGATTTGAAATCCAGGGCAGAGAGCTGTTCCAGGCAACTGCGGGGGTGGGCCGATCACCTGCAGAATACGAATATCAAAGGTCAACGACATCTTACGGATAAATCACGGAAAGGATACATGACGTCAAAGGAGGCTGAGACCTTTCAGGAAGACCTGCTCATGCATCTTCCCCCGGATCATCCCCTGCGGAAAAAGGATAGAACATGACTGACTCTCAGCCCCTCATACCCCTTCGCATACTCAATGAGCATGTGTATTGTCCTCGGCCACGCCTGTGAGCCGGCAACAAAAAGAGAGGAACGCCACGTGAATCGCTGAATGATCTGCAATCTGATGTGGACCCTTTCGAAAACCTGTCTGAAAAAGCCCTCAAACTGGGGGATTAAAGAAAGACTATTTTCCAGGCCTTTACCGCGCCCTGGCCTCATTGAAGCAGCGCCTGCCGTTCCAACTGAATTCGTTTGCGTTGAAGGGGAAGCTCGTGCAGGACGTGGCTGAGGCGTTTTTCGGGAACGTGAGGGTGTCTTCTCTATGCCGGGATTAGAGAGACCGGATGTCCCGGTATCCTGGGATATGTTGTCGGGTGAGGGAGGGACAGAAATCCAGGCAACGTGCTATGCATCGTTTCTCTGGGAGAGGAATGCAAGTTCCCGCTTCCCCCTCTCCTTGCTGACGAAAAAGAGCAGGACGCCTCCGGCCAGGAAAAAAAGGGAGACCGCTGTAATACTGATTCGCGATGCCGTGTCGCTGGGATATCCCATCGATCTGGCTGCAAGGCCGATGCCTCCCATGAAGCCCGGACCGATAATGGCGGAGAATTTCCCTATCATGTTATAGAACCCGAAATACTCGGCTGACTTGTCGTTGGGTATGATCTTGGCATAAAAGGAGCGGCTCAAGGCCTGGATGCCGCCCTGGACCAGCCCGACGATAACAGCCAGGATGAAGAACTCTGTACTGCTTTTCATAAAGGGCGCCCAGAGGGTAACGAAGAGATAGACCGCAATGGCCGCAAAGATGGCCCGCTTGGCTCCGATCCTGTCGCCCAGAAATCCGAACCCGATGGCTGACGGAAAGCCCACGAACTGTGTTATGAGGAGGGCGACGATGAGGTCGTTGGATTCCAGGCCTATGGAGATGCCGTAATCCACGGCCATTCGGATAATCGTATCCACACCGTCAATATAGAGCCAGTAGGCCAGAAGAAAGAGAAAGATGGTCTTCAGGTGTCGAATTTCCTGAAATGTACTGATGATCTCACTAAAACCTGCCCGCACGATATTCATGCCCGATGCCGGTCGTGTGCCGGTAGGTTCCCTGACAAGCAGGAAAAGCGGTACAGAGAAGATCGCCCACCAGGTTCCCACGGTGAGGAACGAGAACTGCACGGCCTCGCCCGGGCCCGCGAAGCCGAAGGCGGCGGGGCTGAGCGTCATCCAGACATTCAGGGCGAAAAGGATGCCGCCGCCCAGATATCCGAGGGAAAACCCGAGGGCGGAAACCACATCCATTTTCCTCTCGGACGCCACAGCCACGATCAGCGCATCGTAAAAGATGTTTCCTCCGGAAAACCCGACCGTTGCAAAGACGTACAGGAGGACGGCCGCAGGCCAGTTCCCCTTGGACACCCAGTACAAGGCCAGGGTCATTACGACGCCCATCAGCGCGAAAAAAGAGAGGAATTTTTTTTTCGAAGATCCTTTGTCGGCAATGGCGCCCAGGAGGGGCGCACAGAGGGCTACGGCAATTCCCGCCAGCGAGTTTGCCAGCCCCAGCCGGGCGGTACTCAGTGTGGTGTCGGCCCCGATGCTCCAGAACTGCTTGAAAAAGATTGGAAAAAAGCCGGCCATCACCGTGGTGGCAAAGGCTGAATTGGCCCAGTCATACATGGCCCAGGCGAAAACGGCTTTTTTGTCTGTGTATTGCATTGTCAACCGGTTCCCGGTAGAAGCGGCCGGCTGTCCGAGACGCGGCTGCCTGCCCCGGGTCCTCTGAAAACGCATAAAAGAAGGGCAATCGATGGTATGACGAGTGCCTCAGAGTGCCATGAACGGCATTCAGGCGAACCGGAAAAGGCGCTTGATGGCGGTCCACCCCATCTTTCGCCGGAGCATGCCCAGCTCGTCCTGCAGAGGAAGGTTCTTGGGGCATACATCCTCGCAGGCCAGAAGCCCCATGCATCCGAAGATCCCCTCATCGGTCCCGATGACCTCGAAATACGCCTTGTCCTTCCGTTGATCCCTCGGGTCCAGCATAAAGCGGGCGATCCGGTTCATGGCCACGGCCCCCATGAAGTCCGCTCTCAAATTGGCCGTGCCGCAGGCTGCGACGCAGCAGCCGCACTCCACACAGCGTTCCAGTTCATAGATCTCTTCGGCCAGGGCGTTGTCCATCCTTTCTTCCTGGGCATCCGGATCGAAGCGATTGTCTGTATGGATCCATGACCCGACCTTTTCGTTCATGGCCCGAAACCAGGTCCCCGTGTCCACGGACAGATCCCCGATCAGTTTGAAGACAGGGAGCGGCATAAGGGTGATCCCTGAAGGGAGTTCCCTGGTGAGGGTTTTACAGGCGAGACCCGGCCGGCCGTTGATCACCATGGCGCAGGAGCCGCAGATCCCGGCGCGACAGCAGAAGTCGAACTGCAAAGAGGGATCCTGCTCTTCCCTGATCTGGGTCAGGGCGATGAAAAGGGTCATGCTGTCTGTCTCTTCCAGATGGAAGGTATCCGTGTGCGGGACGGAATCGGGATCCAGAGGATTGTAGCGGAATATGTTGAACGTCAGTCTTCTTCCCATGTTATGCTCCTGTATCGTCCCTGTTTTGCGGGATGATCCTGGCTGCCCCATATCCCCGGCTTCCCGGAGGAATTTCCATGGTCTCCGAGGCGGGCTCATAATCGAGGGTCGGGAGGGCCTCTCCTTCCTTCCAGGTGGCGAGTGTGCGGTTGAGCCAGTCCCTGTCGTTCCGGACATCATAGTCATCTCGAGCGTGGCACCCGCGGCTTTCCGTCCGCCGGAGGGCCCCGTAGGCCACACAAAGGGCCAGTCGGACCATGCCCTGGATCTTAAGTGCCAGACCCAGTTCAGGGTTGGCCCCGATCCCGTTGGAACGGAGCCCCACCTTCTTTGCCCGATCATAGATTTCCTGGAGGTTGGCTACAGCCTTCCGGAGATCGTCACCGTTCCTGAAGATCCCGACCCGGTCCATAAGTTCGTCCTGCATGGCGTTGCGGATCTGGTATGCATCTTCCCGGCCGTCACTGCCGGAGATAAGGCGCTCGATACGTTCCTGTTCCCTGGCCATGCAGTCCTTCACAATACGCGTATCGAACCGTGTTTCATGCCCTTTCAGGAATTCAGCGATCTTTTCACCCACGATCTTGCCGGCCACCACGGTTTCGGCCAACGAGTTTCCTCCCAGACGGTTGAACCCGTGCAGGTCCCAGCAGGCCGCTTCGCCCGCGGCAAAGAGCCCTTTCAACCCATAGGCCGCGCCGTCCTTGTCGGTCCGGACCCCGGCCATGGTATAGTGCTGGGCCGGACGGACCGGAATCAATTGCGTAATGGGGTCGATCCCCAGGAAATTGTTGCAGATCTCTTCCACTTCCCTGAGCTTGGTCTTGATGTGTTTGGCACCCAGGTGCCGGATATCCAGCCAGAGATGATCCCCGTAATCGCTCTTGACCCCCAGACCCCGCCTGATATGGTGGATCATCCACCTGGATACCACGTCCCTGGAGGCCAGCTCCGCCTTTTCCGGCTCATATTCGGGCATGAATCGCTTTTCATTGACATCCAGGAGGGTGCCCCCGTCGCCCCGGCATCCCTCGGTTACCAGGATGTGGGTCGGGACAATGCCGGTGGGATGAAACTGGATGGCCTCCGGGTTGCCGATGGGAACAATGCCGGTATCCAGGGCGATGATGGCGCCGCCGCCGTCATTGATGACCGCATTGGTGGTTTCCCGGTAAATACGGCCATAACCGCCGGTAGCAATCAGGGTGGCCCTGGCCAGATAGGCCTTCATCTTTCCTGTGCTGAGATCTCTGGCAACGGCCCCCATACAGGTTCCGCCGTCGTGAATGAGCGAAATGGCCTCCATCCGGTCATGAACCCTGACGCCCAGCTCCACCACCTTGTTGTCCATGGTATACAGGAGGGTATGCCCCGTACCGTCGGATGTGTAGCATGTCCGCCACTTGGCGGTGCCGCCAAACGATCGGGCCGTTATAAGGCCTTCTTTCTCTTTGGCTTCAACCTTTTCGTACTGTTCCCCGCCCTTGAAATAGGTGGACTTTCCCGGCACGACCCGGTTCCAGGGTATTCCCCAGAAGGCCATCTCACGCACGGCCCTGGGCGCGGTCTCCACAAAGAGACGGGCGACCTCCTGGTCGCAGCCCCAGTCCGATCCCTTCACAGTGTCTTCAAAGTGGACATCCGGGTTGTCTCCCTCCCCCATGATGCTGTTGCCTAAGGAGGCCTGCATGCCGCCCTGGGCAGCAGACGAGTGGGATCGCCTGGGGGGAACGATGCTGAGACAGATGGCCTTGAAGCCGGCGGCAGCCGCTTCTATGGCAACCCGTTCCCCCGCTAATCCCGCCCCGATGCACAACAGATCCGTAAATTCTGTCTCCAATGATTCACTCCCCTAATTAGACGCCGAGTTTGTCATCCCGCCTCGCGGGACAAAAAGCGAATATGTATTGTTGATTCCTACCCGTTGCTTCATTCGAGATGGAGATTTTCACGCCGCACCCCAAAAATCAGACAGAGAGTGTCATGAAACGGATGATGGTGATGAGGCCGATCAGAATGAATATCCCGGTGAGGATATTTTCAAGCTTCTTGAAGCCCTTTCGTCTGTTCCGTTTGATGAATCCCCATTTAACGCCGATACGATAAAAGCCGATCCCCACGTGGAGCTCCACCATGGGCAGCAGAATCAGATAAAAGACCAGCCAGAAGCCGCCCTGTATGCGCGCGGCGCTCTTGGCGGCGGTGATAGGCAGGTCGGTCAGCACCGTCCACATATGGATTGAACCCATAATCAGGATGATCATGGCCGTGACGACCTGGACCAGCCAGAGCCAGGTATCCGTGTGGTGAAGCATGCGACTGTGTTTCCAGATGCCGGACTGCTGTTCCACCCTGAAGGGCACCTTCCGGGCGGCCAGCAGGAAGTGGAGAAGAAACGCGGCGCCGATGATGGGCCCGCCCACCTGCGCCATATAGGTGGCCTCGAAAAAGTAGGCCAGGGTATTCATCGCCCCGGCGCCGAGGTTGACACTGGCGACCAGCACCATGTGACTCCACATGAAGAGAATAAGCCCGGCGCCTGTCAGCATCTGAAGCCAGTCAAACAAAGCTGAACTCAAGCCCGGAGAGCGGACATACAGGGTGGTGTCTATTCCCATTTTCTGACCCCCGTTCGGATGGTAAACAGTATGCAGCTTCATCAATTGGCCGATGCAGCTGAATTTGGAATGGGGGATACTAATATCCGATAACGCCGGTTGTCAAGACGAAATCGACAGCAGAACCCTTGACGGAATGGATCAAATACGTTAAGTGTCACTCTGCTTCCTGGATAGGGGTGCCGGCGCTGTTTCGAGATATGACCGGGACAAGAGTAACTCTTCAGCTTTTTGATAAAATGGTTCGCAGCAGGTTCGGCCCGTGGGGAGCCTTTTCCAAGGGCTGCATCATCTTTCCGTCGCTCGTGCGAACGGCAGCATGAGCGGCGAAATCCGGCCGGTTCCAGCACCGGGTGTGTCCTTTCATGGGACGGTCGATCCGGCTGCCTCTGAACAATGGGCATGCACATCCAGAAGGGCCGGTCCCGGGCGCTGCGGTCCCTTATGGCTGCCGCCCTTGAAAAGGGCGCCCCATGGGCCTCCTGCCATGTTTTCAGATGGCTGAAGTGTTACGGTCAAGAAAAAAATGAAGCGCCCGGGACCGGCTGCAATTCAAGGCTTAAGGAGTTCCTCTATTGAATCATCACATCATACTTAAGGACGCCTACAAAGGGTACACCCTTGATCAGGACAAGATCTTCTCGCCGGAGGAAACGGTCCGGCGTTTCAGAGAAAGACTTCAGAGAGTAGATCTGGATATCCTGAAAGAGGCCGTGCGGATCGATAACGGAAGGCTGGATATTCCGGTCTATTTCAGCGTATGCGGCCGTGACGCCCAGGCCGTCATCGGGTCCAGGAAGCAGATGGGAAAGGGAGGCACCCCGCACCAGTCAGAAGCGAGTGCGGTCATGGAACTGGCGGAACGCTTCAGCTTTTTCAGTTTCTCAAAAGATCCCGGGAAGTTCATGGTCGAGGAATACAGAAATATCAGAGACCGGGCCCTCCCCTTTGAAGCGATTGCCAGATCGGTCCACGATGAATCAGATGACCTGTCCGCGGCCCTGGAGATCTTTTCGCGGTTGCCCCTCAAATGGACATGGGGCTACAATATGACCCGGGGAGAGTCTGTTCTGGTGCCTTTTGACTGGTTTTTTGCCATCAATGAGTTCAACGGTGCTTCGGCCGGAAATTGTCCGGAGGAAGCGATCAGCCAGGGCATTTGTGAAGTCGTGGAAAGGCACGTATCGTCCATTGTCAGCAGGGGGCGGCTGAAGACGCCGGCCATCGATCTTGGCAGCGTAACCGATCCCATTGTGGTGGAGATGATCGGAAAGTACCACAGGGCCGGCATCCGGCTGTTCGCCTCTGATTTTACATTGAATATGGGGATTCCTTCCATCGGGGTCCTTGCCTATGACCCGGCCACGTTTCCACAAAAGAGCGAAATCGTCTGGACCGCCGGCACGACGCCCGATCCCCAGAAGGCCTTGAACCGCGCCCTGACCGAGGTTGCCCAGCTGGCAGGAGATTTCAATTCCCGGTCCAATTATGTGGCCAGTGGTCTTCCCAAGTTCCGGGGCCTGTCCGAGGCCGATTTTGTCCTTCATCCCGACGAGCGGATCGACATTCTTCGCCTGCCCGACCTCTCTCACCGAAATATCAGGGTGGAGGTGGAAAACTGCATTCGCGCCGTGGCTCGAAGCGGCATGGAAGTGATCGTGATTGATGTGATGCACCCCGAGCTGGGCATCCCCGCATTCTATACCCTTATGCCCGGCGCACATTTCAGAGAGCGGGCGGCAGGCACCGGCGTGGGGATGTTCACGGCCAAACTCATTGCGGAACGGGGAGACCCAAAATGGGCTCTGTCCGAATTGACAGAGATGGACCGCCTGCTGCCGAACCGGTACTATGTCAAGTTCTTCCTGGGCATCTCGCACCTGTCGCGCAATGCGCCTTCAGAGGGGCTGGCCTGCCTGAAAAAGGCCCTCGAACTCAACCCTTCCGACGAGGATCTCGCCAGTATCTATGTATACATGGGGATCTGTCTGAAGGATATGGAACAGTATGGCGAGGCCATCGAGGTCCTTCAAAAGGCGGCGCAGGTGGACGATGATAGGACCGATGCATATAACCTTTTAGGGTTCTGCCATTTTAAACAAAAGGCTCATGAAAAGGCTATCGAAGCATTCCAGAAGGTCCTCCAGCTCAATCCCGGCTCTGCCATTGACTATGCCAACATCGCCTCCAACTACAGGGATATGGGCGAGAGAGACAAGGCAATGAAATACTACAGTCTGGCGCTTGAACTGGATGAGACCATCGACTTTGCAAGAGAAAACCTCAGAAAATTGGAGGCCGGAGGTGTCTGATCGCATCCTGACGGTTCATGAGGTCAGCAGGAGCACAGGTAAAAAATCAGGGCAGCACACTTGACTACCGGCCTGATAAGATTATTTTTTTGTCTAAATATCTGCGATCCGGGAGCATGACAAGCGGTCCGGCGAGGCGGATGAACGCTGAAGACAGGGCCTTCGGCCCGCGACGGATCTCTAAGATGAAAGCAACCCCAGCAAGTAACCGGCATAGAGCATCCAGTTCCCGGTTCCCGGCATCACGCGAGGCGCCTCCATGATTGAAGCAAACCATCTCAGAAAGTATTTCGGTGAAACCATCGCTGTTGACGACATTTCCTTTACCGTTGACCAGGGTGAGGTCCTGGGGTTCCTGGGTCCCAATGCCGCGGGAAAATCCACGACCATGCGGATGATTACCGGATTCCTCACCCCCACGTCCGGGACTGCCGTTATCGGAGGGAGCGACATTATCAAAGACTCCCTGGAAGCCAGAAGAAAGATCGGATATCTCCCTGAAAACGCCCCTGCCTACCCTGATATGACCGTCTCCGGATTTCTCGGCTTTATCGCCGGAATACGGGGATTTTCGGGCCGTGAGAAACAGGGACGCGTCGAAGATACCCTTGAACGCTGTTTTCTCTCGGACGTCCGGCATCAGACGATCAGCACCCTTTCCAAGGGATACAAGCAGCGCGTCTGTTTTGCCCAGAGCATTCTCCATGACCCGGAATACCTTATCATGGATGAACCGACGGACGGTCTGGATCCGAATCAGAAATATGAGGTCCGCGCCATGATCCGTGAAATGGCCCGGGACAAGACCATTATCCTTTCCACCCATATTCTGGAGGAGGTGGAACAGGTATGCACCCGGGCGATTATCATCGCCCGGGGCCGGATCGTGGCGGATGACACGCCCGAAGGGCTTAGAAAACGGTCGGCATCTCACGGGGCGATCCGCCTGACCGTCCGCAAACAGGATGGAAAAGACCTGGTTCAGATCATCAAGGATCTGCCCGGCATCGACCGGAGCGAGGTGGTGAGTGAAACCGAATTTGATGCCACGGTTCGCCTCTTTCCCAAGGAAGCGGCGTCCCTGAGTGACAGCGGGGCCGATCGGATTTTCCGGAATCTGTTTGAAAACGGGTTTTATATTGAGACATTCTTTATGGAAAAAGGCCGGTTGGATGAGGTCTTTCGAAGGGTAACCGGGCCGGATTCGAACACGACAGACCGGGTTTCATAGATGGCAGCTCTGACATGATCTGAACGAGGGGACTATGAATGACTTTGTGAGGAACACTACAGGAATCCTGATGCGGGAATTCGGCGGATACTTCGGATCGCCGGTGGCCTATGTCTTTATCGTCATCTTCCTGATGCTCTGCGGATTCTTCACCTTTTCCCTGAGCCACTTCTATGAAATAGGCCAGGCAGACCTGCGGACCTTTTTTGAGTGGCACCCCTGGATCTTCCTTTTCCTGGTACCCGCTGTGGGCATGCGACTGTGGGCCGAAGAACGACGTACCGGGACCATGGAACTGATCCTGACCCTGCCCGTGACCCTTGTCCAGGTCGTTGTGGGCAAATTCCTGGCCGCATGGTTTTTCATCGGGGTGGCGTTGATTCTGACGTTCCCCATGGTCCTGACGGTGGTTTACCTGGGAGACCCGGACATCGGCGCTGTTCTATGTGGTTATTTCGGAAGCTTTCTCATGGCCGGGGCCTACCTGAGCGTGGGGTGCATGACCTCGGCCATGACCCGGAACCAGGTGATCAGTTTCATCCTTTCCGTGGTGATCTGCCTGTTTCTGGTACTGGCGGGGTGGCCTCCGGTAACGGACATCCTGACAGGATGGGCGCCTGTCTGGCTTGTCAATGTGGTCGCCGGATTCAGTTTCATGCCCCATTTCTCATCCATGGAACGGGGGATCCTGGACCTGCGTGATCTCTGCTATTTTGTGTCCGTGATATTTTTCATGCTGTTTGCTAACGGAGTGATCCTGCAGAACCGCAGGGCAAGTTGAAGGAGACGATGATAATGGCAACAGGGAAAGGTTACGACTACAAAAAAGCACTCCTCTCGGTTACAGGACTCATCATCCTGTGTCTGGTCCTGATCCTTGTCAACATTATCGTATCCTATGCAACCATCCGATGGGATGCTACTGAAGACAATGCCTACTCCCTTTCCGAGGGGACGCAGCACATCCTCTCCACCATGACGGAACCGGTCACTATCAAGTTTTTCTATTCCAAGAGCGAGCCCAGCATCCCGGCCAACATGAAGGTCTACGCCACACATGTGGAAGATTTTCTCTCCGAATACAGGCATGAATCCAAGGGCCGGATCACGGTGGAGATGGTGGATCCGAGACCCGACTCGGATGAAGAGGAATGGGCCCAGAAGTATGGTGTCGAGCCCATGAGAACCCCGGGCGGAAAGATTTATTGCGGTCTGGTCTTTGTTTCTCTGGACCGGGAAGACGTCATTCCGTGGTTGGATCCGGCCAAGGAGCAGACGCTTGAATACGACGTCACCAGCATCATCTACGGCCTTCAAACAACGAAAAAAAAGACGGTCGGCGTCATCAGCAGTCTTCCGGTCTTCGGGACCAAGGGGAGGGCCCTCCCGGGCCAGGCCCCTGGCCAGGAGTGGCTTTTCATCACAGAGATGAAGAAGATATATGATATCCGGGAAATCAGCCCGCTGGCCCAAAATATAGACCCGTCACTGGATCTCCTCATGATTGTGTATCCAAAGAATATCAGCGCCCAACTGGAGTATGCCGTCGATCAGTATGTCCTGTCGGGAGGGAACGCCCTGATATTCGTGGACCCCCTGTGCGTTTCAGACCGGAGTCAGGGACAGCAGCAGTTCATGCGGTCATCGGGCGCTGCCTTGAACAAGGTCTTCAGGGCGTGGGGGATATCCATGGATTCAGCCAAGGCGGTGGCCGATTTCGGCCAACCGACCCGGGTCAGGACCGGCGGCAACACCATGGAGGACAACCCGCTGATGATATCGGCCAGAGGTGCGGCCTTTAACCGGAAGGACGTTGTGACGGCGGGCCTGGAGAGCATGCTGTTCCCTGTGGCCGGGGCTATCCAGAAATCCGGTGACATGGACCGTGAATTTGAGCCGCTGGTGGATTCCAGCAAAGATGCCTCTCTGACCGATGCCTTCAATGCGTACCTGGGCGTAGAGGCCGTCAAGAAAGGATTTGTGCCGGCAGGCAAACCGTTCAACATTGTGGTGCGCCTCCGCGGAACGTTCAAGACCGCCTTTCCCGACGGCTGTCCTACATCGGAGGACACTGAAGCCAAAGCCCATCAGGTCCCGAAGGGCCCCCATCTCAAAGAAGGCCGGAAGGCATCAACCCTTATTATTGTCTCTGATGCGGATATGCTGGCCGACCAGTTTTATGTGCAGCGGAGCAATTTCTTCGGGTTACCCATCTCAGAGATGTTCAACGACAACCTCAACTTTTTTTCGAACGCCGTGGAGATCCTTACAGGGAGTGACGACCTGATCGGCCTCAGGTCCCGGGGAAAGCTGGAAAGGCCCTTTACAGCGGTCCTGGAGCTGAAAAGAAAGGCACAGGAACGCTGGCTGTCAAAGGAAAAGGAACTCGTCAAACAGATCGAGGAGACCAACCAGAAGCTGCGTCAGCTTGAACAACAGAAAGGCAGCTCTCAGAAGATGATTATCAGCCCCGAACAGGAGGCGGAAATAGCGCGATTCAAAGAAGAGCGACAGAAGATCAATCGGGAATTGAAGCAGGTCCGAAAGAACCTGCGCGCCGATATCGAGGCCCTGGGCGCCACGCTCAAGGGCATCAATATCTTCCTGATGCCTTTCCTGGTCTCTGTAATCGGAATTGTTTTTGCCATTTACAAACAGAGGAAGCTCAAGAGGAAATGAAGACAAAAACCTTTGTTATTCTACTGATCAGCCTGGGGGTTCTCTCGGGAGCAGTCAGCCTCCTGATCTATTCCAGGGATACGCGTTCCCGGTCGGGAGAGATGGGGACCTATCTTCTGGAGCAACTTCCAGCCAATGAAATTGCTTCGATCGTGATCGAGACACCCGTTGCTGCTGTTTCTTTGAAGCAACAGGCCGACTCCTGGATTGTGGAGGAGCGTTTCGGCTATCCGGCCGACTTCTCCAAGATCTCCGACCTCGTGAGGACCCTGAAAGAGGCCAAGGTCGGCCGGAAGTTTGATGCCTCCGAGAAGGTCCTGAAACGTCTTTCCATGAAATCCCCCGATGAAGCCGGTGTCTCAAACGAAAAGAAGGGGTCCCGGATCCGGATGGCGGACGCAGAGGGAAAACCGGTCCTCGACATGGTCCTGGGCAAAACCAGGAACCGGGACCCGCAGAAAGGCCCCCCGGATGGCCAGTACATCATGCTGAGCAACGCCCCGGAGATCTACCTGATCGACAAAATTCTATCCCCTTTTGAGAGCGGACCCTCTGAATGGCTGGAAAAAACCCCGGTAGACATCGATGCCGGAGAGATCAGGAAAATCACCTCTCTGGGACCCGACGCAGCTACGGTCCGCTATGCATTCGAGCGTCCCGGCAAGGGAAAGGATTTTGCGTTGATTGATCCCTCAACGGATCAAAATATTAAGGAACCCTCTCTCAACCGATTGGCGAATGCCCTGTCCTCTCTCAAGATCGAAGATGTGGAAACTTCCGCGAACACCCTGACATCGTTTGCAAAAGATGCCCTTGCGCGACTGGATTACGCTCTTTTTGACGGCCGGATCTATCATGTCACCTTGGGTAAGGCCTGCTCGGCGTCTGTTCCCTGCCGGATACGGCTTGAAGTCGACTATCAGCCCCCGGGAACTGTGAAAGAGGGAGGCGATGAAAAAGCCAATACCAATACCCCGGGCGAGGCGGCAGCGACCGAGGCAAAGAAAGAAAATGAGCGTCTGAAGCCCTGGATCTTCACGATCCCGGAGTGGCAATATAAGGCCTTTTTTACCCGTGTGGAGGAGTTGCGGGAACAAAAGGCCGAAAAAAAGGGCGCAGACGGCACACCCGCCAACTGACGCCCTTGACAACTTACCTGGTTTTAGACTCCATGTTCTCAATCCCGCCTTGCCGGACAAGAAGCGGGAATGTTTTGTTGAGGTCAACCCATTTCATTGATTGCGGCCTGGCCCTCTGGGCCAGGCCGCTTGCCTTAAAATGAGCTTCACGTTATCCCACAATCTTCCAGAATGGATCGGTAACGGTGGGCAGGAGTTGGGCTTCCCCAATTTTCTGCATCCCATCCATTAACCAGATAAGGTTTTCGCCCGTAGAACCGTTCCTCCAGAGAATATCGGGTTTGATGTCGGCATTAAAGTCACCAACACCCACAATCTCCCAATTCTGATCGGTTTCGGAGACAGTTAAGCCATACGTCTGGTAGCTCATCCCATTCATATACCATACGCCTACCGATCCCGTTGATGTGTTCCTCCAGAGGATATCAGGCTTTCCATCCCCGTTGAAGTCACCCGTACCCACAATCTGCCAGTTCTGGTCAAAAAGGGTTGAAGTAAATCCGTAGCCCAGGCGGGTTATCCCGTTCATATACCAGGCGCCTACGGATCCCGTCAGGGTGTTTCTCCATAGAATGTCACGTTGACCATCCGTGTTGAAGTCGCCCGTACCCACAATCTGCCAGTTCAGGTTGGCAACACTGGGGAGAACGGCTGCCTCTCCAATCTTTATATTGCCATCCATATACCATACCCTATTCTGGCCCGTAGAAATGTTTCTCCACAGGATGTCAGTGTTCCTGTCATTATTCCAGTCGCCTCTGCCCACAACCTTCCAATTCAGATCGGTTTCCCTGTCCGCGATCTCCTCACTTGATGCCACACTCACACCGCCCGTCTCTGAATAATCGAGGTACCATAAGCCAAGGGACCCGCTCGAAAGAGACCCGGTCGATGTATCTCTCCATAAGATATCAACCTTGGCGTTGGGATCCAGTACAATGGGACGCATCATATCATGTTCCTCATGGCTGAGGATATGGCAGTGCCACAGGTATTCATGGCCGAAGTTGTGCATCACATTCTCCACCGGCGTCGTGACGGGTTGCCCCGTCACCGGATCAATCTGTGAAAAACCCAGTTGCGACCCCATGGGAGTGGCCGGATTCAACGGACGAATGCTTTCCGGAACGGTAAAAGGAAAAAACATGCGTGCCGGCCTGAGGGCGACAATCGTGTCTTCCAGCGGGTGTATCCTGACCGTATCTTTCCAGCCCAGTTCGTTGGGATCGGGCAAATAGATGAATCCATCCCAGCCTACCCGGTTGATCACCTGCACCTCAAAGAAATGGAAGTGAACAGGGTGGGTATCTACGCCATTGTGGGTTATCTTCCAGATCTGCACCTGATCCTGTGCCACGTTTTCCGTGGGCGGATCCACAAAATTCTGCAGGGCAAAGGTCTGAATCCCCGCATGGGTGAATGCCAGTTCGAGCCCCAGATTGGCGCTCATGCGTCCATATTCATCAAAGGTTTCCCCCATTTCGTCCTGAATGGCCTTGGGTTTCATGGGGTAGTCGTCCACAGTTGACCCGTCCACTTTCATGAAACTTATGGAGGTATCAAAGATTCTCGCCAACCCCCAATAGGGATACGTGGCTGGAAAGGTCATGCCGTAAGCGTCATTGTAGGCGCGCTGGCCGACGATGATCGGCTCCTGCCCGGTTGCAAAGACGCCGGACGGACCGGCAAATGCGGCTTCCAGCGCGGCCAATGTCGCCGCATTATAGTCGTCCGGAGGAGCGGTGCCGCCGGTTCCCGTAACCACGATCTGCATGATTGTCCGCGTGTTGGGGCCAAATCCGGGCGGGGTCGTATCCGCACCGCCCATTTCTCTGTTATCCGGAGCGCCTGTGTAATAATCATAATGCGGATCGAGGGCCGGCCATGGGGCCGGCGCGTCATTATAAAGGATAAGGGTCTTGCCCGCGAAATTGGTGAAGTCAATCACGACATCCGCCCGTTCCGCCGGGCCTAAAAACAGCGTTCCGCCTCCCTCGTTCTGCTGAAGCACGAGCCCGGCCGTAAAGGTTGTGGGATCCACGTTCCAGTTGATCGGCTGGTTGGGGAGAACAACCGGGGCAGGCAGAAAGCCGCCTTCCGATCCAATCTGGATCATGGCCGGGCCCCTGGCGGCCGGATCCGGAACGCCGCCCTCCCGGTCGTCCTTTGGCCAGTTATCCGGGAACCCAGGGGTCGTCACGGCCGGAACCATCACCACTTCCGTCAGTCCTCCGGCAAAAGATTGTGTTGGATCCGCCACATAGAGCTGTAAATTAAAAAATCGGTCATGAGCCGCATTCAGTATGCGGAAGCGGTATGCCTTGGGACTGACCGTGAGCTTGGGATAGGCAGTCCCATTGATCACCGGGGTATCCATGAACGCTTCTGCCCCCCAGGACGGATTGGGCGTCCCGGGCATCTCCGGCGGCTGGCAGAATGGCGCCACTTCAGGATCGCATTCCGGATCATAGTACGGGTTCGGAACCGGCCCGTAAGGCACATTTGTGGGAGGCCAGAACCAGGGGCCATAATGCCACCGGCCATAAGCAGCAATTCCGCTCAGATCCGGATTGTATGGATTCTGAGCAGGCATGTACACATGGGGCCACCAGAGGTCCCCGGTGACGGGAACCGCATTTGTGGCATCCCATGGTAGAACCGTTCCGGGCTTGCTGCCCCATATCCAGGTGGGATCGGTATCCAGGATCGTGTCAGCATCCACATATGTCTTGTCCATAATGATCAGGGGGATCTCCTCCCCGGCGACCTTGCCCGGAATCAGTCCGGCATCGATCAGCCCGTTCTCGGTATCGTCCCTGACCAGATACCCCGCAGCGCCCCCCACATAGACGCCGAGTCGCGTGATCCCCCAGCTGTGTTCGTGAAAGAACATGAGCCTTGCGCTCTGCTCGTTGGTCCAGTAATAGGTTTGGGATCCGTATCCCGGATTGTTGGTGGCGCCCGCCACTCCACAGGTAAGCTGTCCGGCGCAGGAGGTGATTGTGTTTCCGGCGGCGTCAAACCACATATCCGGCACATAATCCACACTGACCCCTTTTGGGTAATCCGTATATTCATCCTTCGGGGTGATCCACTGATGGGCCGTTCCGTCGCTGATCCATGGGGTGCGACCGCCGTGAAGATGAATGACGGCCCGGTTCTGCGTGAACACGCCGCTGGTCAACGGAATCGGGAGCTTCGTCTCCGGATCATAATCGATCTCAAATTCCCCGGCCCCCATGATGGACGTATCGACGGGAATGAAGAGATCGCCGTTTGCACCGATTGGCAGCGAATTGGTAAACTTGATGCGCACCGGCCGATCCTTTTCCGCAATGATCAAAGGTCCCAGAAAGTGAAACGGCTCTGCTCTTCCAAGCGGTCCATTGGTCTGTCGATATCCCCGGAGCAAGGTACCCCCTGCCCCTCCGGCTACCGGCGGAAGGTCACTGTGCATCTGCTCCCTGAACTGTCCCATCTCTATCTCATAATAATCGGACCCCGGATAGGTGGTTGTGTCGGGAACGGCTATGGGCAGATATTGTCCCAGATTGTTTCCAACAGCGGTGGCTGAAAACTCAGGTATCGGCAGTCCATCCACAAATTTTCTGAGCGGCGGTGTGTATGCCCAGTTAAACGTGTTGAAGTAATCCGGTATGCCATATTGCCGGGGGCCGGTCGCAGGATCGAGAGTGGGCACTGCTTCTACCGGACTGATGCCGAAAAATGGAACCGTCAATGCCGTGAGCACGGTCATCATAACCAATAATCGCTTTATATTCATGACTTTTCCCCAATCTAATATAATTTAAGATCGTTTTCCAGCCGCAATACGGGTTAAAGGTCCATCGGTGATTTCACTCGCACCGGCTTCGGGGGTTTCTTCTGTCTTTCTTCCTCTGCCTCTCTCATCAGGTCGTTTCGACTGGCTGCACCCCGCTTCTTGATTTCACGCCACATCATGACCTTTTCTTTCCAGGAGATCCCCGCCCTGGGCGGTATGATCTGGTCTCCGTCTATGGACGTCTGCGGCTGAATTGCCTGGTCCCGAGTCGCCGGACCGTTGTCCGGTTCGGCGCCGGCCATGCCGACCCATATTAAGCTGAGTAAAACAAAGACAACTGCGTAAGGCACTTTTTTCATGATTGTCCCTCTCGTCCCTAATTTGGTCCCTAAAGGAAACCGTTACTCTTTTCGCCTCCAATTCATTTAATGCCGAGAAGCTCTATCTCAAAAATAAGCGTTTCGCCAGGTTGGATGCTGCCTGTTCCCTTTTCGCCATAGGCGAGCTGAGGGGGGACAAACAGCTGCCATTTGGAACCGACCGGCATTCGTTTTAACGCCTCCCTCCAGCCGGGGATAACGGCCTCGACCTTGAACGTCCGGGGACCTCCCCTGCGGTAGGAGTTCTCGAACTCCCGCCCGTCAATCAGCGTTCCCCTGTAGTCGCACTCTACCGTATCGGTATCGGTGGGCGTTCTTCCTTCACCGGACCGGATGATCCGGTACTGCAGACCGCTTGGCAAGGCGATGACCCCCTGAATCTTCCTGTTTTCCGCCAGAAACGCCTCTCCCTTCTTTCGGCTTTCTTCCAGTGAAATGGCCCGGATCTTTGCCCGTGATCGTCGCACTTCGTCCTGATAGATCACTAAGGCTCTTCGAACCTCGGGATCGGACATAAGGAGCCCTTTGCCTGAGCAGGCATCCTGCATCCCTTTTATCACCAGATCCAGGTCAATGTCGGCGCCCTGCCTTTTGAAGTTGCCGATTAGCTGAACGCCGATGGCGTAATTTACTCGATCCCTTTGGGTTTTGAGGAGAGGCGCCTCGTCGGGTTCATCAGGGGCGGCAGCCCTCCCCTGTTCGGGCTGCAGCCCCATATCTGGCTGAGATTGGGCTTGTGCCCCCCGGTCCATTCCCCAGACGATAACCATCACGCCAAAGACCAGACAGACTAAAAAGGCTGGGTTTCGGTTTTTCAAACAACCTCCTCTGGTTAATCTTCAAGCGGCCACAAGGGTGTCGCACGACGTGAAATTACTGTCCCATTCTCACAACGGCACCTGGCTTTATATCCACCCCTGGTTTCAGGTTTATTTTTGGGGCCTTGAAGTTGACGACGGCCCCATTTTCAATAATGACCCCGGGGCCGAGGGTAATCGATGTCGCGGCTATGCAGTCGCACTGGGTGCCCGAACGAAATGTTACATTTGTGAGGGAGACCACATCTCCGGAACACCCGGGACAGGGAGGAAGGGTCGCGGTAACTTTTGTAACAAAGGCATCGGAGTTGCCCAGAAAGGGATCATCAGAGCCGCCGGCAAAGGTCGGCTGATACGCGTTCTTCGTGGGAAAATTATTGGAATAGGTATATCCTGTAACGTAGACGTTGCCTGAGCCGTCTACGGCAATTCCGTTTCCGTAATCGCCCCCGATTCCCCCCAGGTAAGTGGAGTAGTAAAGGGCATTTCCCGCTGACGTAAGCTTTGTGACAAAGGCATCGGAACTCCCGCCAAGGGTCGCCTGTATCGGAGATGACGTGGGAAAATTGCCGGAGGAGGTATATCCCGTGACACAGACGTTTCCTGAGCCCTCTATGGCGATTCCGTTTCCCGAATCGGAACCGGTTCCCCCCAGGTAAGTGGAGTAGGAAAGGGCGTTTCCCGCCGAGGAAAGCTTGGTTATAAAAGCATCAGAACCACCTGCGAGGTTCAATTGAACCGGGGCCAACGTGGGAAAGTTGACGGAATAGGTATATCCTGTGACATAGACGTTCCATGAGGCATCTACGGCTATCCCATTTCCGCACTCGGAACTGCTCCCCCCCAGATAGGTGGAGTAGGAAAGAGCGTTTCCGGCCGAGGTAAGTTTGGTGATGAAGGCATCAGAGCCACCGCGGAGGGCTCCCTGATAGGCATTGTTGGTGGGAAAATCGCTCGAAGCCGTATATCCCGTGACATAGGCGTTTTCATAAGCGTCTACGGCTATCCCATTTCCGGACTCGGAGCTGCTCCCCCCCAGATAGGTGGAGTAGGAAAGAGCGTTTCCGGCTGAGGTAAGTTTGGTGATGAAGGCGTCCCCCCCACCAAAAAAGGGGTCATCCGAGCTGCCGCCGAAGGCGCCCTGATACGCGTCTTTCGTGGGAAAATCGCTGGAAGCGGTCTCTCCGGTGACATAGGCGTTGTTCGAGGCGTCTAAGGCTATTCCATACCCGTAATCGCTGCTGTTGCCTCCCAGATAAGTGGAGTAGTAGAGGACGTTTCCCGCCGGGGAAAGTTTGGTTATGAAGGCATCAGCGGTACCGGCTAGAGTTCCCTGGTACGGGTTGTACGTGGGAAAGTTGCTGGAAAGGGTATATCCCGTGACATAGGCGTTGCCATCCTTGTCTACGGCGACTCCGCATCCAATATCCCAACTGCCTCCTCCCAGAAAGGTGGCGTAGGAAAGGACGTTTCCCGCCGGGGAAAGTTTGGTTATGAAGGCATCAGCGGTACCCCCGAAGATTCCCTGAAACGGGTTTTTTGTAGGAAAGTTGCCGGAATAGGTATATCCAACGACATATGCGCTGCCTGAGCCGTCTACGGCTATTCCCATTCCGATATCATCGCCACTGCTTCCCCCGAGATAGGTGGAGTATGAAAGGAGGGGATCGATAATGAGTGGATAGGAGGGGTCATAGAAGGCGATCTGGAATCCGTATGAAAATTTTCCGGTTTGGGACGGACCGGAAGGGCTCCGGATTTCAAAGCCTCCATCCACCGCGACCTCTCCTTCCATCTCCTTCTCCTGATAGATATAAGGCTTCGTCTCCTTGAGCTGCCCGAAAGGGGTTGCTATGAGAAGTTCCCCTTCCCCGTTTTTGGCGAGCCCTTCTATTCCACTGTAGGTTAGCAAAATATCGTCCGGATTTGCTCCCGGATTTACAATAAATTCATATTCAAGGTCATTGCCGTTTCCATACACCTTCAGGTCTATGCCTTTGTAAACCTCTCTGTAGACGACCCCCTTATAGGTAGGAATGGCTGTCTTCCACTGGCTCCTGTCATTGCCGGAAAAGAAGTTAACCTCACCATCCTGACGGTCGAAGCCTTCTATCAAGACCCCATCCCGGGAATTTTCAAGCCCAAGGGTGAACACCAACCGTTCTGTCTTTGCCTCTGGGGTGTGACGGCCCTTTTCCGCCCCCTCTGTTCCCTTCCAGGGCGACTTTTTCCAGCGAAGAAGGTCGAACACGATCCCCTCATCTGTGAAATACAGGGTTTGGCCGGATGCCTTGACATAAAACCTGACCTTGGAATCAAGCTGTCCCTTGTTTTCAATAAAATAGAGCGGCAGGTTTCTGTATGCCTCCAGGATGCTTTCCCTCTCAGTCTTTCCAGGTGCAGCGGACCCTGAAACAGCGAGGAATGAAACGGAAAAAAGAAACAAAACAATCGCCATCAGGAGATTTAATCCAAGTTTTGCCTTCATTTTGTCTCCTTCTCGTCAAATAGAAATCGTCTATACATGATATATCTAAATAATTTTAAATTAAAATAGAAAAGTCGCGCATCTACAATTTTTAAAAGCAATTACCATAACGCTATGATCGGAATTATTTTAGGAGAGGTAGAACAGTGAAATGATGTTACAAATTAGTAAATATTTAATTTAATTTTTAAAAATTCACGTGTCTTAAGCAGGACCGGATAAGTTGGGGGGATTTCCACCCTCTACAAAGAAGGCATCCTGCATTTGCACTTTCTAACACTAACAAAGGGCACTATACAAAAAAGAATTGAATAAAACAATGAAAAAAAGAAGGGCTTATGATACAACTGGAAAAAGATATTCCCTGGGAGAGAGCATGACCCACATGGGCATTCTTTATTTTCAGTTCTTCCAGGAATGGATTAAAAAATCGGCTTTTTTCGCAAACATCATTTCCGTCCTTCGGGATATCGCTTAAGCATTGACAATCTCGTAAAAAGTAGAATTTGCCTTCTTTGCCGTTCCGGACCCCTTATCCAGTAAGGGGCAGGCCTGATCCGGAATCCGGTATTTTCACCTGCTTGTGGATTCCCGCTTTCGGGGGAACGACGGGTTGGAGACCTTTTACGAGACCATCAGGCATTCAGCGTCTATTTTTTTCCATGCTGTGAATTTAGCAGAAAGCAGGCTGATGAACACCATGAAAAGATCCCTGTTCCTTTTTTTGCTCTTCATTCTTCTGATCGCAGCGTTTCGGGTAGGCACCTGGTACAGCCAGCGCTGGACAGCTCCAAACGATGATTCAAGAGGCCAACGCACCATTCTTCACTATGTAGACCCCATGAACCCGGCCAACGTGTCCGATAGACCGGGCCTCGCGCCGTGCGGCATGCCCATGGAGCCCGTTTACGACGACAGGGAAATGGACGGCGCAGGCGTCGCCGGTGCAGGGGAAGCCATGTCGCTGGGCACTGTCAAAATAGGTCCTCGAACGCAACAGATCATCGGGGTCCAGATGGGCGTAGCGGAAAACGTATCGGAAACCCACCGGATTCGCACATTGGGCCGGATCGCAGCAGACGAAAACCGGGTATTCCCGCTGATATCGGCAGTAGACGGCTGGATGTCCTATATCCCGGGGAGCACCACCGGCAGTCTGGTGGAAAAAGGCCAACTCATGGCCCTCATCAAAATCTACGACTATGATTTCTTCTCGTGGCAGCAGCGCTATCTTGCCGAGCTTGCCAGCTTCGGGCGAAGATATCTCCCTGCGACCAATTTTACCGGAGCGCGTCAACCCCTCCCCTATCCGCCCCGGCCCTCTCATCCAGTTGGGGCGAAACCAGGCAAGACATCCATGGAAATGTCCCCTGAGGATATGCAGGCGGGGGAAACTCCCCCGGCAACGTTGGCGCCGCCCGGAAAAAAATCGACTCTGGGGATGCCGTTTTCAGCCATGAAACCCAAATTTGCCCTGAAGGCAACTCCCCCAGGCGGCCCGCCCCAGCCCCAGACGCCTTTGTCTGATAAACCGCAGTCCACAGAAACGACGCATTCCTCCATGACGCGGATGGCAGGTCATCCTGTGTCCCGCGATGGTGAAAGACGGCAAGGCGATTTAGATCCCACCTACATGCGGGAAGACGACATCCTCTATGCCAACAAGGCCAGATTGGAACTGATGAATCTGGGTGTTGACGAAACCCAGCTCCGTGAACTCGCGCAGGAAGGAAAATATGTCCCAAACATTCAGGTGAGGTCTCCGGTCACCGGGCTGGTAATCGATCGCGGTATTTCACCGCTTGAAAAAGTCTTTCGGGGCACCGAATGTTTCCGGGTGGCCGATCTCAGCCGGGTGTGGATTCTCGCGGATGTCTTCAACATCGACGCGAAATACATTCAACCCGGAATGCGTGCCCTCGTATCCTTTCCGCGACAAAATGAAGCTGTCGAGGCCATGGTAAGCGATATCTTTCCTGAGTTCGATGCCCCGTCGCGCACCCTGAAGGTGCGCCTGGAAATGGATAACCCCCAAATGAAATTTCGTCCGGACATGTTTGTGGATGTGGACTTCCTCATTCCCCTGCCGCCGGCCATCACGGTTCCGGCAGGGGCGGTCCTGGATTCCGGGCGCAGAAAAATTGTATTCATCTCTCTCGACGAGGGATATTTCGAGCCCCGGGAGGTCGTTACCGGCTGGCGGTTCGGCGATCGGGTTGAAATCGTCAAAGGTCTTGCACCGGGAGAAAAAATTGTGATTTCCGGGAATTTTCTCATCGATTCCGAAAGCCGGATGAAATTGGCCGTCGCCGGACTCATGGCAAAACCGGCGCCGGAGGAGGGAGCTTCAGACACGGAAAGACCGGGAACTTCCTCCCGGCCGGAACTCAGGCATGATTAACCGCATTGTTGATTTTTCCGTCCAGAACCGGTTTATCGTATTTACCCTGGTTGGCGTGGCCTGTATAGCGGGCTGGTGGTCCATGAACCATGTTGCACTGGATGCCATTCCCGATCTCAGCGACACCCAGGTGATCGTTTATTCCAAATGGGACCAGAGCCCGGATATCATCGAAGACCAGGTGACCTATCCCATCGTGACCGCGATGCTGGGTGCTCCACGGGTAAAAGCGGTTCGCGGCTTCTCCGATTTCGGCTATTCCTATGTCTACGTTATTTTTGAGGATGGCGCCGACATCTACTGGGCGCGCTCCAGGACCCTGGAATATCTTTCCGGCGTGCTGCCGCAGCTCCCGGAAGGGGTGAAGACCGAACTGGGTCCCGATGCCACGGGTCTCGGCTGGATATTTCAGTATGCGCTGGTGGATGAGTCGGGACGGCACAGCCTGGCCGATCTTCGATCCTATCAGGACTGGGTGTTGCGATATTATCTGAAATCGGTTCCCGGTGTGGCCGAAGTGGCGCCCATCGGCGGTTTCAGCAGGCAGTATCAGGTCAATGTGGATCCGATCCGCCTTAAGGCCTATAACCTCCCTATCAGCCGCGTGGTGGAAGCGGTCCGGGGCGGAAACAGCGAGGTGGGGGGGCGACTGATCGAGTTCGGCGGAACGGAATACATGGTTCGGGGCCGCGGTTATGCCCAATCCGTTGCCGATTTTGAAAATATTCTGTTGACGACCCGTGAGGACGGCGCCCCGATTCGCATCAAGGATGTCGGGCAGGTGGTTCTCGGCCCGGATCTGCGCCGGGGCGTCACGGATCTCGACGGAGACGGCGAAGTTGTCTCCGGCATCGTGGTCATGCGGCAGGGCCAGAACGCCCTGGATGTGATCGACCGCGTGAAAGCCAAAATCCGGGAAATCGAGCCGGGACTGCCCCCAGGGGTGAAGATCGTTCCCGTCTATGACCGATCGGAGTTGATTCACCGGGCCATCGATAACCTGAAGTCCACCCTGGTGGAAGTGATTGTGACCGTTGCCTTTGTGATCCTCCTTTTCCTATGGCATATTCCCAGTGCCATCATACCGATGATCACGATTCCCATCGCCGTGTTGCTGGCGTTCATCCCATTCCGCCTGATGGGACTCACCGCCAATATCATGTCGTTGGGGGGCATTGCCATTGCCATCGGCGCCATGGTGGATGCGGCCATCGTGGTGGTGGAACAGACCCACAAGAGGTTGGAGGAATGGGAACAGGCCGGCCGAAAAAAGGATTATCGGACGGTTGTCATCGCCGCCGTTAAGCAGGTGGCCGGCCCCAGCTTTTTTGCCCTGCTGGTGATCGCCGTCTCCTTTCTCCCGGTGCTCACCCTCGAGGGCGAGGAAGGCCGTCTGTTTAAACCCCTTGCATATACCAAGACCCTTTCCATGTTTGTTGCCGCATTGTTAGCCATTACCCTGGATCCGGCGTTGCGGCTTTTTTTCACCCATCTGCACCGCTATCACTTTCGACCTCGCTGGTTATGCCGGGTGACCAACACCGTGTTAGCGGGAACCATCCGTTCCGAAGAGAGACATCCCATCAGCCGCCTGCTGATTCGAATCTACCAACCCGTTGCCGAGTGGACCCTTCGATGGAAATGGATCGTGATTGCAGCGGCGCTGATGATGATAATCGGCACGGTTCCGGTCTTTATGCGGCTGGGTTCTGAATTCATGCCCCCCCTTGATGAGGGCGCTATTCTCTACATGCCCTCCACCATGCCGGGTATTTCCATTGCCGAGGCACGGCGGCTGTTGCAGAACACAGACCGGATTCTCAGCCAGTTTCCGGAGGTGGATCGGGTACTGGGCAAGGCCGGCCGTGCCGAGACATCCACAGACCCGGCCCCTCTGTCCATGTTGGAAACCGTGATCATACTCCATCCAAAAGAAAAATGGCGGTCCGTGGATACCTGGTATTCATCGTGGGCCCCTGAGTGGGCCAAGGTCATCTTGCGCCGATTTACTCCGGATCGGATCTCCCCGGAAAAGCTGATCGGCCTGATGAACGATGCTGTCAGGATCCCGGGTCTTGTCAACGGCTGGACCATGCCCATCAAGGGACGGATCGACATGCTCTCCACCGGCATACGAACGCCGATCGGGCTTAAAATTTCAGGAGCCGACCTTGGCGTAATCGAAGAGATCGGATCTCAGATCGAAGCCCTTCTGCCTGCTGTCGAAGGAACCCGCAGCGCGTTTGCGGAACGCACGGGCAGTGGCTTTTTCCTGGACTTTGAATGGGACCGCGAGCAACTGGCCTTTTTCGGCCTGGGCCTGGAAGAAGCACAGGCCGCGGTTCTAAACGCAATCGGCGGACAAACCGTAACGACGACCGTGGAAGGCCGCGAACGCTATTCGGTCAACGTGCGCTACCTGCAGGATTTCCGGACGGATCTGCCATCTCTGGAACGTGTTCTGGTTGCAGACCCCACAGGGAAGAGACAGATTCCCGTTGGACAGCTTGCCGAGATCAAGGTGACCAGTGGACCCAGCATGATTCGCAATGAAGACGGTATGCTGACCGGCTATGTTTATGTGGACATGAGCGGACGCGATCCCAGCGGCTACATCCGGGAAGCCGGAGATCTTATCAGAGACAGGATCAAGCTCCCGGCAGGGTATGCGATTGCCTGGAGCGGCCAGTATGAAGCCATGCAAAGGGTCAGGGAGCGCCTTGGACTGGTTCTGCCCCTGACCCTGTTTCTGATTTTCTTGCTGCTGTATCTGAACACCCGATCGGCCATCAAAACCTGCATCGTTTTGCTGGCGGTACCGTTTTCCGCCATCGGTGCGGTGTGGCTGCTGTATGTGTTGGGCTACAATATGAGCATCGGCGTATGGGTCGGACTAATCGCCCTGCTTGGCGTGGATGCGGAAACCGGTGTCTTCATGCTTCTTTACCTGGATATCGCCTACGAAAAAGCGAAAAAAGAAGGTCGTCTTCGCAGTCTCAAGGAACTGCGAAACGCCATTCTGGATGGGGCTGTCAAGCGTCTCAGGCCGAAATTTATGACCACAGCCACCATGTTTCTCGGGCTGGTGCCGATCATGTGGTCCATGGGCGCCGGGGCCGATGTCATGAAACGAATCGCTGCGCCCATGATCGGCGGGATCTTCACCTCATTTCTGTTGGAACTTCTGGTGTACCCTTCGATTTATGAAATCTGGAAATGGAAGTTTGAGGTCAAAAAAGCCGTGCAGCGTAAATCCTGAATGGTTCAAAGTGATGAGATTTTGTTAATTTAACCTAAAAAGGAGGTAACGTATGAAAAAGGGGATGTTTTTTGTCGTGTTGTTTTCATTTTTGGCTATGGCCGGCGTGGTTTCTGGTGCGGATGATATCCAAAAGGACCCAGCCTGCAAATACTGTGGGATGGACAGGGGCAAATTTGCCCATAGCAGGATGCTGGTGATCTATGATGACGGAAGCGAACTGGGAACCTGCAGTATCCACTGCCTCGCGGTTGACTTCGCCCTGAATATCGATAAAACGCCCAGCTCCATAAAGGTGGGCGACTTCAACACCAAAGAACTCATTGATGCGGAAGAGGCCTTCTGGGTAATCGGTGGAAACAAGCCCGGAGTCATGACAAAAATAGCGAAATGGGCCTTCAAAACCAAAGAAGACGCGGAAAAGTTTATCATGCTGAACGGCGGAACCCTGAGTACCTTTGATGAGGCCATGAAGGCGGCCTACGAAAGCATGTATGCCGATACAAAGATGATACGTGACAAGAGAAAAAAGATGAAAATGCTGAAGATGAAAAAAACGGGACATCAGTGATAAGGTTGACGGTCTCGTGAAAAATTCTCAAACCCGTCATCCCCGCGAAGCTTGTTCTTGACCTGATCGGGGAGCGGTAGTCCATAACCATTTGATATTCATGGATTTCCGAATTCGCTGGAATGACGACATCCGCTGGAACTGGGGAAAGGGGGTATGATGAATATTTTACGCATCGCTGTCATTGCTGTTTTTCTGTCATTTCTGCTGGCGCCGGTCGGGCAAGCAGAGCCCGTCAAGGCCTCCAAAACGGATAAGTGCCCCGTCTGCGGCATGTTTGTGGCAAAATATCCCGATTGGCTGGCCCAGATCATCTACACCGACGGCGCCTATGCGCTTTTTGACGGGGTTAAGGATCTGTTCAAATATTACTTCAACATCAAAAAATATGATGCATCAAGAGATCGGTCCGGCATCGCCTTCATCTATGTGACGGATTACTACGAAATGACCCCGATCGACGGCCGGAAAGCCTGGTATGTACTGGGAAGCGATGTCTATGGACCCATGGGCAGGGAACTCATACCGTTTGAAAAGGAAGCGGCAGCAAAGGAATTCATGAAAGATCACGCCGGAAAAACACTGGTTCGTTTTGATGACGTCACACCCGATTCAATCAAAGGGCTGGATTAATGTTTCAAAGGAAGTCGGATATTTTTTTTGTTTATCTTGCTGTGGGAGTGGTGTTGATTGTTCTGATGTTCCTGGATGCGGCTGTCAGCCGGCACGTTGACGGAGAATCGGTTCGGCAGCGGCGTGAGATGGTAAGGGTGCTGACGCTGACCGATTTGTGCCTCTTTACTGAGGCGCGCTATACCCGTCATCCCAGCATGACCGATTTGAACACACCGTTCCAGGACCATCCCGTGTCTCTCGAGCATTTTCCGTCGGGCGCCATCGTAATGCCGCCACCCCATCTCAAAATGCAGACGCAGCGGTAAGCCTATGGGCGCCTTAAATAAGCAGCGGAATATTCTGGATCTCACCCTCTCTTCCCTGGTGAGAAGAAAGGGTAAAAATCTTGCATTGGTGGCGGTCTACAGCTTCGTCATTTTCCTGTTGGCCTCTGTCATGTTCTTTACCCATTCCATCAAGAAGGAATCGTCCCTGATCCTTCAGGACGCCCCTGAGATGACGGTCCAGAGACTGGCAGCGGGGAGGCAGGACCTGATTCCCACGCACTATATCGATTCGATCAGGAAGATCAGGGGCGTTCAATCCGTTGCACCGCGTTTATGGGGATATTACTACGACGCCCTGAGCGGTGTGAACTTTACCCTGATGGCCAATGCGGATTTAAAAGACCGGCCCGGAGAGATCATTATCGGAAATGGCGTGTCATGGCGGAGCGGGACCGGAAAACAGTCCACCCGGAAGAATGACATCATTCCTTTTAAAACCGATGACGGATCTGTTCTGACGCTGAAGGTGAAGGGGATTCTCCCCTTTGCATCGGAGCTGGTTACGGCAGACCTGATCCTGTTATCGGAGACGGATTTCAGAAAAATCTTTTCTGTTTCCGGTGACCATGTCACGGATCTGGTCCTCCAGGTCAGAAATGCCAGGGAACTGCCTACTATCGCCGCCAAGATCAAGCAGATGTATCCCGATACCCGTCAGATACTCCGGGAGGAGATACTGAGAACCTATGAAGCCGTTTTCGACTGGCGCGGAGGTCTGATTATTGTGGTTCTATCGGGCGCCTTTTTTGCCTTTATCATCCTGGTATGGGACAAGGCAACGGGATTGAGCGGAGAAGAAAAACGCGAGATCGGCATCCTCAAGGCGATTGGATGGGAAACCTCGGATATTCTGTTGATGAAATTCTGGGAAGGGGCGGTCCTTTCCCTTTCGGCATTTTTCCTGGGAACATTTTTGGCTTATCTGCATATATTCCTCGGGTCTTCCATTCTCTTTGAACCTGTACTTAAAGGATGGTCGGTCCTCTATCCCCATTTCAGGCTTACGCCTTCCATCAATGCCTACCAGATAGCGACCCTGTTTTTCCTGACGGTCATTCCCTATACCGTGGCCACCATCGTGCCGTCCTGGCGATCCGCAACCATTGATCCGGATTCTGTTATGAGGATGTAACATCATGATCCGTCTTCAAAATATCCGAAAGGTCTTCAACGCGGGCAAACCCAATGAATTTGTGGCGATTCAAGGCGTAAATCTCACCATCGACGCCCATGGGGTCACCGCACTGAAGGGACCCAGCGGGTCGGGAAAAACCACCCTGTTAAGCATACTGGGATGTCTGGCCAGACCGACCTCCGGCAGGATTATGCTGCAGGACAGGGAAATCACGAGTCTTCCCGAGCGGTTTCTCACGGAGATCAGACGGGTGACATTCGGATTCATGTTTCAGCAGTTCAATCTCATCAAAGGCCTCACCGCCCTGGAAAATGTGATGATTCCGGCCTACCCGAATGGGGAGAAACATGCCTCCCTGAAGAAAAGGGCGATGGATCTGCTCGACCTGTTAAATCTTGCCGACAAGGCGTCCTCAAAGGTGGAGTGGCTTTCGGGTGGAGAGGGGCAAAGGACGGCGATCGCCAGAGCACTGATCAACGATCCAGCCATCATTATTGCGGATGAGCCGACCGCGCACCTGGATACCCGGCTCTCCGGAGAATTCATGGAAATTATAGGGCAGTTTAAAAAAGAAGGGAAAACCATTCTCATCGCGAGCCACGACCCCGTGGTTTGTGAATCCGATGCGGTCGATCGAATCGTCGATATGCGAGACGGGAAGGTTGCGCCAGGGGATGTTCCATGACGTTCCATCCCGGTATCCTGGCATTACTTCTGGGTTCGATCCTGACCACGTCAATGCTCTGCTATGCGGCTTACGAAGGTGTTCAAATCATCCGCAACTGGGATATCAGCAGCGGCAGTGAGCGTCAACTGGCGCTTGAGCGGAAAACTTATCTGGTTTCAGCAATCATCAGTTACGTCCTTGGATTTCAACTCCTTTCCCTGTTTCTGTTCATCTATACGGCGGATACGATCAGCCCTCTTTTTATCGGCGCCATGTGTGCAGCCGGAAGCCTCAATGTAAATGAATTCGGCTATCCGGCTCTTATCCTAAAGATCGTGGGATTCCTTCTATCCGGGCTATGGCTCATCGTCAACATGACCGACAACAAGGCCTATGACTATCCGTTGATCCGAACAAAGTACTGGCTGCTCCTTTTCATTGCACCTTTCCTGATCTCGGAAACCATTGCCCAGGGCGGATATCTTCTGAGTCTCAAACCGAATATCATCACATCCTGTTGTGGAACGCTTTTTACTGCGGAAGCCGAAACAGTCATATCCGACCTTCTCGCCCTTCCGCGAGCTTTCTCCGAAACCATATTTTTCATAAGTGCCCCAATCCACATGGCATTGGGCGCATATGCTTACCTGAAAACAAAAGGCGTCTATCTTTTTTCCATTGCGTCACTCACTCATTTTCTCATATCCATTGTCGCGCTCATTTCGTTTATCAGCATTTATTTCTATGAACTGCCCACCCACCACTGCCCCTTCTGCATCCTGCAGCCGGAGTATGCATATGCAGGGTATGTCCTCTATTCGGCGCTTCTTGCCGGTGCTGTATCCGGAATGGGGACCGGCATCCTCATGCCGTTTCGAAAAATCGAAAGTCTCCAGTCTGTTGTTCCGCCCATCCAGAAAAAGCTCACAATGATATCGATCCTGTCGAATATCACTTTCATCGTCATTGCGGGGTCCGGCATCCTGTTTTCAAACCTGAGTATGGCAGCGTATTAACCATCTGACGGAACAAGCGAAAATGCCCAGATGGACGTTTTGGGGTGTTTAAAACAGGCTTTTCGATAAATTTATATATGTTAAGGGGAAAATTCATGTTTAATGAAAAAAAAGATTGATTTCAGTTGTAAAATATATAAAATAAAGTGTTAATTTTTTGTTCGTCCACGATTCCGCTTGGCGGGAGACCTGCCGGGAAAAAGTATGGGATGTGGGGGTGTAGCTCAGTTGGGAGAGCGGTACGTTCGCAACGTACAGGTCAGGGGTTCGAATCCCCTCATCTCCACCATTTTTTTCCTTTCCGAGATATCTGACTGATAACAGTCCATGCCTTTACATAAGTAGTGAATGAATCGAGAAACGACCATAGAAAGAAAGACCAAAGAGACAGACATCCTCCTGCGCCTCAACCTTGACGGCAGCTCTCCTTCCAGGGTGGATACCGGCATCCCTTTCATGGACCATATGCTGGACCTGATGTCGGCACATGGTTTTATGGAAATGGAGATCAAGGCCCGGGGAGACAGGGAAATTGACGACCACCATACCGTGGAGGACCTGGGCATCACCTTCGGTATGGCCCTCAAGAAGTCGCTGGGTGATAAGCGCGGCATCAGGCGGTATGGTGAAGCAACCATTCCAATGGATGAGGCTCTCGCCCGAGTGGTCATCGATATGTCAAACCGTCCCATCCTGGCCTACCGGGTCATGCTCGGGAAAACCACCACAGGAGCATTTGATACGGGGCTCATTAAAGAGTTTTTTCGCGCGCTGGCTACCCACGCCGGGATGACCCTCCACATCGATCTTCTGTCAGGAGATGAGCCTCACCATGTTTCAGAGGCTATTTTCAAGGCTTTCGGCAGGGCGCTGGACCAGGCCACCGGGATCGAGAACCGCCTGAAAGGAAATTTACCTTCCACAAAAGGTGCTCTTTAGCGAAAAGGGGGGATAATGATCACGAACGTTCATGTGACGTGTTCACGCTATGGGCTGTCTCTCCTGTCGCTGTTCTCTCTCCTGACCATTGCAGGCTGCCACGGTGACAAACATCCAGCCTCCTCTTCCGAATACCCGCCTTCCCTGCCGGCAATCCATACCGTCGTTGTTGTCGGTTTCCGGGCCGCCATTTCCAACGGCGAAAGGTCTGAACTGGTCCGAAATCCGATAACCGGCACCACCTTCATGTCCCAACCGGTGCCCCAGGATGTGGTCAAATGGTTGACGGATCAGTTTTTCGACATGCTGCTCAAGGACGAGAGGTGGGTCCTTATTCCGCCAGGGCAGGCAAAAGGCGTCGTCGCGACCATCATGGAATCCGACAGGAACGTCAGCATCCAGCCTCTCCAAATGATCCAGGATGTGGGTAAGAGTTTTGGAGCGGATGCCGTACTGATCGGACATGTATACCGGTGGCAGGAACGTCTGGGCACCGCTTACGGGGTGGAAAGACCGGCCTCCGTGGCATTCGATCTTTCCCTTGTAAGGCCGTCAGACGGCGCGATCCTCTGGAGGGGAAACTATGACAAGACACAGAGGTCGTTATTCGAAAACCTCTTTGAAATGAACACGTTCATTAAGAGCGGCGGCCAATGGTTGACAGCCAGAGAACTGGCCGGCATCGGACTGGAGCGGCTCCTTGCCGGATTGCCAGGAACTCCCGCCGATGCAAAGGGAAAGGATTAGACATTTGCTGATTATCCCGGCGATCGACCTCAAAGGGGGTCGTTGTGTGAGACTCAAACAGGGGCGGATGACAGAGGAGACCGTTTTTTCAGATATTCCAGAGGACATGGCGGTCAGGTGGCATGCTTGTGGCGCAAGGAGACTCCATCTGGTGGATCTGGACGGGGCTGTACAGGGAAGACCGGTCAATACGAAGGCCATCAAACGTATCGTCGATGCGGTTCCTATACCCGTGGAGTTAGGGGGTGGCGTGAGGGAGATGGCCGTCCTGGAGTCCTACATTGAACTGGGGGTCCGATATGTGATTCTGGGTACAGTGTCCCACACGGACCCGGATTTCGTCCGCCGTGCGTGCCGCGCTTATCCCGGACAGATTATGGTGGGCATAGATGCCAGAGACGGTTCGGTTGCCGTGGAGGGGTGGACAGAGGAGACCCGACAACACCCCATAGAACTTGCAAGGCAGTTTGAAGATGCCGGTATAACGGCCATCATCTATACGGATATCAACCGTGACGGCATGAGGACAGGCTGCAATATAGAGGCCACCCGAGAACTGGCAAGATCCATCCGCATCCCTGTCATCGCGTCCGGGGGGATATCCGGACTCGCTGATGTCCTTGAGATATTGCCCCTGAAAGCGGATGGTGTTATGGGGATGATTACAGGGAGGGCACTTTATGATGGAAGCCTCGACCTCTCAGAGGCCATCAGGGCCTGCGAGAAGTCGCTTGTTTGAAGTGAAATGCGATTTTGGAACTTGACAGAATAAATTAATGTTATTATATTAATGAGTTCCAGTTTTTTTCTACGATGAAAACGTACCCTTGATGGTCTCGTAAAAAGCTATCTGATGCCGTGAGCGGCACTGTAACCGGAAATAACTAAAGTATATCAAGATGTTATGCTTTAGTTATTTGAAAGTCTCCAACCCGTCATTCCCGCGGAAGCGGGAACCCAGAAGTAGTTGGAAATACTGGATTCCGGATCAGGTCCGGAATGACAGAGAAGACAAATTCCGACTCTTTACGAGATTGTCAACCTTGGACGGAAAGATGTCTCTCAATCAGAAAATAGCCGAAGATCTCAAACAGGCCATGAAAACAAAGGACAGTGCGCGGCTTTCCTGTCTGAGGATGCTTAGGGCTGCACTGAAGAATTTGCAGGTGGAAAAGGGGGATGAATTAGGTGAGGAAGAAATCCGGTCGGTTATTTCATCCCTGATACGGAAAGGGAAAGAGGCTGCAAAGGAATTCAGGGCCGGAAAACGTGAAGATCTGGCCGTCAAGGAAGAAAACGAGATCGAGGTCTTGTATGGATACCTGCCCGCGCAATTGACCCCTGAGCAAATCGAAGAGAATCTGAGGGAGATCATTTCCGGGCTGGATGCCAGGAGCCCCAGGGACATGGGGGCCGTCATGAAGGCAGCGATGGCCAGGATGGCAGGTCAGGCACAGGGAAAAGACGTAAGCGACATTGCCAGAAAACTTCTGGCCGCGTCCGCTGCCTCAGCGTAACAACTCCATTCCTCGACGGTTTTCCATGGGTCAGAGGCTTTTCTCGAACCGGACGTGCAAACCCAACATGCCTGAAACGGCATACCTATTGACAGAGCCTGCATGATCGAACATACATACCAGGTTCTCGAATATTACCGCCTGCTGGAAATCCTGTCCCGCTACGCCTCCTGCCCGCTGGGGGAATCAGAATGTCTCTCTTTACTGCCCTCAAATACGCCAGAAAAGGTTGAACATGAACTGAACCTGGTTTCAGAAACAAGGCTTCTTCTCAAAACCCGAGGCTTTGTCACCTTTGTGGATTTAACAGACCTGAGGCCACTCCTTGGGAGAGCCAAGGTGAGGGGGGCTCATCTGGAGACCGATGAGCTTATGATGGTCTTGCGTCTGGCCGAATCAGCTCACAGCGCCAAGGGGTTCCTGGGGTCCGACAGGTTTTTGTTCCCGAGGCTGGCCGCCGTCGTCGATGACACGCCCGATCTAAGTTCACTAATCAGGGAATTGAAGGGGGCGATTTCGCCCAACGGCGCCATCAAGGACGATGCAACGCCCCTGCTGGCGACGATCCGGCAACGAAGACGTCGTCAACGGGCCCATCTGGAGAAAAAACTCAATGACATCAGGAAGGCCAAAGGCTTACGTCACGGCGATGACTATTTGGTCACGGTCAGGGACGGCCGGTATCTTATTTCTGTAAGAAGCGACCAGAAGTCCCTGATTGGCGGCATTGTTCATGATTACTCCCGCACGAAAGCCACCTGTTTTGTGGAACCGGTGGAGGTGATCCAGGACAACAACCGATCGGCGGAGCTGGCACTTGAAGAGAGCGCAGAGGAACACCGCATACTGGTGAACCTGACAGAGGCCGTGAGAGACCTGACAACCGAGATAACCCATGCACAGACCGTAATCGCGAGGCTCGACGGCCTGTACGCGAGGGCGAGATATGCCGGGGATTTCTCATGCGTATCCCCTGAAATAGGCAATCGACAGGGCATCCGGCTCAAGGAGGCAAAAAACCCGATCCTGCTGGCATTGGCCCGCAACCCGGGCAAGGAGCCAAAGCAGAAACCGGTCGCCGTTGATATCATAGTGGAACAGGACCGGAATCTCCTGATCGTTTCGGGACCCAACCGGGGAGGGAAAACCGTCAGTCTGAAGACCCTGGGGTTGATGTCCCTCATGGCACAGGCAGGGATCCATATCCCGGCGGCTGAAGGGAGTTGTTTACCGGTTTTCGATCATTGCATGGCCGACATCGGGGATGAACAGGACATCCAGACCGGGCTGAGCACCTTTTCGGCCCATGCGGCAAATCTGAAACGCATCATGGAAGTCGCCGGCAGCAACAGTCTGATCATCATCGACGAACCTGGGATGGGAACAGATCCGAACGAGGGCGTGGCCCTCATCATGGCCGTGCTCGACGAGCTTTCCCAAAGGGGGGTGTATGTGGCCCTCGCCACACATCTCAACCGGCTAAAGGCTTACGGGCTGTTGAACGATCGCGCTATCAATGCTGCGGTCGAATTTGATACACGGCACAATCGCCCGACATTCAGGCTCAGTTACGGGTCACCGGGCATCAGTCATGCCCTGGAAACAGCCCGTGATCTGGGTATGCCGGTGCGCATCCTCGAAAAGGCCCGGGGATACCTGGACCAGGACGAGGTGCAACTGAACCGGCTTATAGAAAAGATGAACCGCCTCATCACACGGCTCGAAGAAGAGGTGACAGAGACCGAGCGTGCCAGACAGGGGCATAACGCTGCCGTGCAGGAGATAAAGGACCGGCTGTCCCGTTTGGAGACCGAAAAACAGGCCTTGATGGCGTCCCATCGGGCAGAGGCCGAGGCGGCCATACGAACAGCCAAAGAGGAACTGAGACAGACCATTAACCTTTTGAAAACAAAAAAAAGGCATGTTCAGGCAGATGCGGCCAGGCGGTGTGAAGCCGTCAGCCGGGAACTGCTGGCTCATTTTGAACCACAAAACAGCGTCCCTGCATCTTCGGTATCAGGGGAATTGAGGGAGGGACAGGCCGTCTTTCATACCAGGCTGGGGCAGCGTGGTGTGGTTCAATCCGTGGATCCATCAGGAGGCCGGGTCTCTGTCATACTGGGGTCGGTCAAGGTATCTGCCGACCCCATGGACCTGGAGGTTGTGAATAAACCGGATTCAGGCTCTCCCGGCCATAAGACACCACCGGTCACCTGGACTTTCAGGGAGAGAGCCTCACGGCCGCCAACGGCAGGCGGACTGAAACCGGGGGCCTTGAATATAATCGGATACCGGGTCAATGATGCCATACCCCTCATCGACAGGGCTGTGGATCGCGCACTGGTCGAAGGCAAATTGAGCGTGACCATCGTCCACGGACACGGAACAGGTCGTCTGAGGGGAGCCATCCGGGACCATCTGAAAAGGATGCCCGTTGTCAAAACCGTTAACAGTGCCGAACCCGGGCTGGGAGGCGATGGCGTGACCATCGCGGAGTTCGGTTAGGCAGGCGGATACGTGGCGGGCACGCGACATTTCGGTGGCTCACAATCTTTGTTCGTAATCCCGCCTCGCGGGACAATTTGCGAAGAAGTTGGAGGTTGGAGGACGGAGGTTCGAGGCAATAGATTTCTTTCCACAACCTCAAGCGAAGCGATCCTCCAACCTCAAACGACATTGCCCAGATTGGGTTGCGGCCTTTAGGCCGCCTTGGGATTACCATCTTGTTTCAGGCACTTTAGCTCACTTTAGGCAGTTAACATGCCGGACGCCCGATCCGCCAAGGAAGAAATAAGACGCGCATCTGACATCGTGCAGGTCATCGGCCAGTATGTTCAGCTCAAGAAGGCCGGGAAGAACTACATGGGGTTGTGCCCGTTTCACGCTGAAAAGGCGCCTTCTTTCACGGTCAGTCCGGACAGACAGATGTTCCACTGTTTCGGATGCAAAAAGGGAGGCGATATCTTCGCCTTCTGGATGGAGTATCATGGTGTGACCTTTCCGGAGGCACTTAAGGATCTGGCCGAAAGATATAACATACTGATTACCGAAACATTTTCGTCCGCTGAAGAGAAAAAGAAGACCCGGATCCGGGAGATCCTGTTCAAGATAAATGAGACTGCGGCCCACTATTTTCAAGAGGCACTGGCTCAAACACGCGCGGAGAACCCGGCTGTCAGCTATCTGAATGAGAGGGCCGTTTCAAGGGAAATTATCTCGGAATTCCGCCTGGGTTACGCCCCTGATAAATGGGACGGGCTTACGCTTCACTTGAGGAGGCATCAGTTCGATCTGGAAACGGCCGTACAGGCGGGACTGATTGTCCCCAAAAAGGGAGGAGGGTATTACGATCGATTCAGGAACCGGGTGATGTTCCCTATTTTCAACCTGCGGGGACAGGTCATCGGTTTTGGGGGGAGAGTCCTGAACGATGCCCTGCCCAAATATCTGAACACGCCCGAAACCCCGATCTTTCATAAGGGAGAGTACCCCTATGGTCTTCATGTTTCTTTCAAGGCGATACGGCAGAAAGGCACGGCGGTCATTGTCGAGGGATACATGGACCTGCTGGCCTTGAGAAAACACGGTCTCAATGAGGTGGTGGCCACTCTGGGAACAGCCCTGACCGGCGACCATGTCCGGAAGATCAAGGGCTATGCCAGGGAGGCGATCGTAGTCTTTGATTCTGATGAGGCGGGCAACGTCGCAGCCTTAAGAAGTCTCCCTATCTTCTTGAACGAGGGCCTTCCCGCCAGGGCGGTTGTCCTTCCCCAGGGGCATGATCCGGACAGTTTTGTAAACGCAAAGGGCCTGCCTGCGTTTCTAACGTTCCTCGAGAACGCAGCCCCTATATTTGATTTCTTTCTTGATCAAAAACTGGCAAAGGGGGGCCGCGACATCGATAGAACGGTTCTTGCCTTAAAGGAGATACTGCCGGTCCTGTCGCAGCTCCGAAACAGGGCTCAGAAGTCCCTCTACGCCGCGCGTTTGTCAGAGCGGACTGGAGTCAAGGAGGATCTGATTCTATCCGAGTTGAAGGCGCTTGCAAAGGGGATGTCAGGAGACGGCCTTCAAAGAGGCCTCAAGGAACGGGTAATCCCGTCCAATGCAAGACAGCACATAGGAGATGTCCAACTGCTTAACCTGCTCGTGCATCATCCCGCTGCTGTAACCGGACTGGTACAAACCGACTGTAAGACGCTCCTTTCAGATGCCGTGACATCCCGGATCGTGGCGTTGATTTTCCATAAGTACCGGGAAGCGGGCGGGTTTTCACCCGAACAACTGGAAGAAGACCTGGATGATGAGGAAAGCCGCGTCCGGCTCAGGGAAGTCCTGGTGGCCGACGCCATCTATTCAGATCAGGAGGTGAAACAGGCGATCCGTGAAATCGAGGAAAAGGTGCGCCAGAAAAAGCTGACGGACGCCATCAAGGCGGCTGGAGGAGATCCAGAGGCCTTGAACCAGGTTCTGCTGAAGCTGAAGGCACGGGAAGCGGGTAGCCGTTGAGCTGTAAAACCGTCTCTCGGAACTTATTGATATATTAGTGAACGTCCGCCTCGCCGGAGGCGGGCAGGCACGGACTGCGATTCAATATTCACTATCCCGGTTCATCCGGACTCGGAGGTATGATAATGGACAAGAACGCCGATATGATCAATTTGAAGCGGCTGATCGATAACGGAAAAAATAAGGGCTACATCACCTTTGAGGAGCTCAACGATGATCTGTCTGAAGACTTTGTATCCTCTGAGGAGCACATCGATGAACTCATGATGATGTTTGAAGAGCTGGACATCATGGTCATCGATGAAGCCGCCAAAAACAAGATCGAAAAGGCAAAAGATGACAAGAAAAAGCAGTTAGAAGAGGAAGAAAAGGCCGATGAAACGTCCCTTGACCTTACGGACGCATCGTCCCGTGTGTCCGACCCCGTCAAGATGTACCTAAAGGAAATGGGACGCATCTCCTTGCTCACACGGGAAGGAGAGGTGGAAATTGCAAAACGGATCGAAGAGGGTGAGAAAAAGGCCCTGGAGACACTCCTTCTCTGCGGTGTGGGCATAGAACACATCATCGATCTCGGCGAAAAACTCAACGAAGGCGAAATGAAGCTGAAAGATGTGATCAATGATCTGGAGGAAGATGACAGCTATATGCTGATGGGTGAGAAAAAGGAATCTGTCATCAATCTGATTGATCAAATCAGGGCGTTGAATGAAAACATGTGTCTGAAAAGGCGTCAGAAAATCAAGGCCGGATGCACTGAACACGCAAAAAAGGAGCTGAACGCACAAATCAAGCGGCACCAGAAGGAGATTATGAAGCTGGTGAGCTCTTTCAGTCTGGAGGATCGCCAGATACAGAACATGATAGAAAAACTCAGGGGCCTGGCGGCTGAGGTCGCGGAATCTGAAAGAAAGATAGAAGAATGCATGCTCCGGGCGGGTGGGAAGCCGATCTCTTACCTGAAGCGATGCGTCTCCAAGGTGCCGAAATCAGCCAAGGATGACCAGATAATCGCACCTGTCGGCCTGGCAAAGAGCGAACTCATGGCCTTGACGGCAAAGGCGGACAGGGCTCAGCGAACCATCAGACAGGCCAAGGAACGGACCGATATGACGCCCCGTCAGATCAAGTTGAAGCTCAATAAAGTCGAGAAAAGCCTCGAGATGGCTAACAAGGCCAAATCAGAGCTTATTCAGGCCAATCTGAGACTGGTTGTCAGCATTGCAAAAAAATACACCAACCGGGGGCTCATGTTTCTGGATCTCATCCAGGAAGGAAATATCGGTCTCATGAAAGCAGTGGACAAGTTCGAATACCAGCGCGGGTACAAATTCAGCACTTATGCGACCTGGTGGATCAGGCAGGCCATTACCCGGGCCATCGCGGATCAGGCCCGGACGATCCGAATACCTGTCCACATGATCGAAACGATCAACAAGCTCATGCGAACCTCAAGGTATCTGGTACAGGAACACGGCCGGGAGCCGACATCCGAAGAAATCGCCGAAAAGATGGAGTTTCCTCTCGAAAAAGTACGGAAAGTCCTGAAAATCGCCAAAGAGCCGATATCACTGGAGACCCCCATCGGGGAAGAAGAGGACAGCCACCTGGGGGATTTCATTGAGGACAAAAATATCCTCTCCCCCGGCGATGCGGTTGTCAATTTCGGCCTGGCCGAACAGACCCGGAAGGTGCTGACAACCCTGACGCCCAGAGAGGAAAAAGTCCTCAGAATGCGATTCGGAATCGGTGAGAAGGCAGATCACACCCTGGAAGAAGTCGGCCGTGATTTCAGCGTAACCAGAGAGCGTATCCGGCAGATAGAGGCCAAGGCACTCAGAAAGCTGCGGCATCCCAGCAGAAGCAGAAAACTGAAGAGTTTTATGGATAACTGACCGCCGTAAGGCAGCAGGGTATATTTTAGCTTGACAAATTTTTGCTGGATGCGCATGCTATCCACCCAATAATAACGGAACGACTCTCGGGCCCATAGCTCAGTTGGCAGAGCCACCGGCTCATAACCGGTAGGTCCCTGGTTCGAGACCAGGTGGGCCCACCACCGTTCTTATGAATGCCGTTCCTGAGCGCCCTGTCCAGGTTTTCAGCCTGGAAAGGGGCTGCGAAGCGTAACGGCTGAACCCCACTGCGAACGTGAAGGAGCCCGGTTCCTGATTTGTGGTGGTTATTCGGAATTCACGTTGCAACGGCTAATGTTATTCACAATATTCCCACCAGACCGGAAATGAACTTACCCTGAAGGGCGTATTCGTAAAGGATGCGCCCTTTCACTTTTTTGGCCTGTGGGATACGTCTTGACCCGTTCTGAATAAGGACGCTGCCTTCGGTGAGGGCACGGTTCGGTGCTTTTTTCGAAATGATACTCAGACTGAGAGATTTCCTGGATGTGCTGGAAACCGTTGCCCCGGCCAGATGGGCCGAGCCGTGGGACAATCCCGGCCTCCAGATAGGGTGTCCCACTCAGGAAATCAGAAAAATTTTTTCATCCCTGGATCCTGCCTTTAAGGCCCTGCGGTCTGCCTCAACGGCAAAGGCCCAACTCCTGTTCACCCACCATCCCCTGATCGTCAAGCCGGTGTCACGTCTGGATACGAACGCTTTTCCCGGCAATGTCATTTCAGAGGCTGCCCGGCAGGGGATTGCCATTGTGGCCGCGCACACAAACCTCGACGTGGCGCCGGGAGGAATCAACGATATCCTGGCCGATCTCCTGGGCCTCACGGACGTCGAGGTCCTGCAACCGATCGATACGGCCGACGGCATCGGGTTAGGGCGGATCGGAAATCTGCCCGGGCCGGCCGACCTGTCTGCCGTGGCAAGGGCTGTCAAGAAGACCCTGGGTAAACCGGAGATCCGGGCAGTCGGCCGGCATGACCTCATGATCCGCCGGCTCGCCGTTGTGGGGGGGTCAGGCGGAAGTCTCGTGTCGCTTGCCCGTGAAAAAGGCGCTGACCTCCTCTTAACCGGGGATGTGGGCCATCACGCTGCACTTGAAGCCGAAGCGCTGGGAATAGCCCTTATCGACGGGGGCCATTTCCATTCGGAAAAGATCGCATTCAAGGTTTTTGCCGAAACCCTGGATACCCTGCTGCGGTCAAACGGCTGGGAAATTGAAATTGAAGCAGATAATGAAGTTGATCCGATCTGGATGCAGTGAGCATCATGGAGATAGACAGGTTAACCCCTTAAGCGAGGTAGCAATTTGAAAGAAAAAATAAAACTTCTGATCACCCTCCAGGATTTCGATACCCGTATGGCGCATATCTTGATCCAGCAAAAGGAGGGGCCTAAAAAAATCCAGAGGCTCGAACAGCGCCTCAATGAGGTGGAAACACAGTTGGCAGAAGAGACACATCAGGTTGAAGCGTGCACCCGTGACCGGCGTGAGACAGAGCTGAAAATCGAGGATGCGGAAAACAGACTGAAAAAAGCCAATATAAAGCTATCCAGTATAAAAACGAACAAGGAATACCATGCTGCTCTAAAGGAAATCAACGAATTGAAGAAGGCAAAATTCCTTCTGGAAGACAGGGCCATTGAAATGATGGAACTCCTGGAGACACTCGAAGCCAAACGTGCGGCCAGCCGGGACCGGACAGCGGAAATGAAACAGCAGGTTGAAATGGCCCGGGAGACGGTCACGCGATCGCTCAAGGCGCTGGACCAGGACCTTCAAGCACTCGAACAGGAGAGACTCAGCTTATCCCTGGCCGTTGACATTGGCCTGTTAAGAAAGTATAATACCCTTAGAGAGCGAAAGGGAGGCATTGCTGTCAGCCCGGTCAGCAGGGGGGTCTGCCAGACATGCCACATCCGGATACCCCCACAGGAATTTAACGAGCTGATCCGTGGGGATAAGCTCATGACCTGCCCCAACTGTACCCGGCTGATCTATTGGGGTGAAGATAAGGAATATAAGGCAGAAGAAAGTGAGCAAACTGACTGAAGTCGGGCGTGACTGAGTAAAACGGAATTGTCAATTCAGGAATTGAGAGGCTCAGAACCTGCACACTCTCAGTTTCAGGCATTCCGCCTCGCGAGACTCACTTCAGGCATTTTAGGCATTTTGTAACACTTCAGCCATCTGAAAACATGACAGGAGGCCCATGGGGCGCCTTTTTCAAGGGCGGCATCCATAAGGGACCGCGGCGCCCGGGACCGGCCCTTTTGGATGGGCATGCCCATTGTTCAGAGGCAGCTGGATCGACCGTCCCGTGAAAGGACACACCCGGCGCTGGAACCGGCCGGATTTCGCCGCGCATGCTGCCGTTCGCACGAGCGACGGAAAGAGTATGCAGCCCTTGAAAAAGGCGCCCCATGGGCCGAGCCTGTTGCGAACCATTTTATCAAAAAGAGTTACGGCATTTTTAATTTTAAGCACTTGAACGACGTGTCAGAGCAGGATAAATGACCGCCGCCCCGCTCGCGATCAGGGGGGAGGAAAGTCCGGGCTCCAGAGGACAAGGCGCTGGGTAACGCCCAGTCCCGGCGACGGGAAGGAAAGTGCAACAGAAAGGAAACCGCCCGGTCGGACCCGCCGGTGACGGCGCGGACTGACCGGGTAAGGGTGAAAGGGTGAGGTAAGAGCTCACCAGTCCCGCCGGTGACGGCGGGGGCTTGGTAAACCCCGCCTGGAGCAAGACCAAATAGGGGGACGCTGGAGGGTGGTCCGCCCGAGTTCCCGGGTAGGTCGCTCGAGCTCGGCGGCAACGCCGAGCCTAGATGAATGGTCATTGCCCAGAAGGGGGTGACCCCTTCGGGGAACAGAACCCGGCTTATTTCCTGCTCTGACACAGAATATATGCAAGGCGTAAGGCATCAGGCGCAAGGTGCAAGGTGCAAGGAATGAGGCCCAGGGCGGGAGAATGGGCAGCGATTGGGTTCAAATAGACGAGGATGCTGTTTTTATCATAGGCGCAGGCCATTTTGGCGCCAGGGCCGCGCGCATTATCTCAAAACGGTCTGACGTCCCTGTTTTCGTGGTGGACCTGAAGGAAAAAGGCCTGTCCAATCTTGGGGACCTCAGGGTCGAAAGGGTCCGGAGCGACGGGATCCAGTTTCTATTGGACAACTTCCAACGCATGAAAGATGCGGCGACCATTGTTCCTGCGCTTCCATTACACCTCGCCTATGAATGGCTGATACGATTTCTTTCCGGGAACGTGAGAACAAGAAAGCTGCCCGTTCCTGAAACAAATCCCCCGCTGCCTCACGCATGCACTGCCGGCGAGGGATCGACCCTGGTCAGTTATGCCGATTTCCTCTGCCCGGATGACTGCCCTGAACCGCTTCATTGCACCATAACGGGAAAGCGGCGGGAACAGCCCCTTTACGCTCTCCTGAGAAATCTCCAAGTGCCGTGCTTCCGGGTGCATATCATACGCAGTCATCAGCTCGCGCCAGGGCTTGGAGGATACAAGGCAGGGGACCTGAAACTGGCGGCAGAGACGGTGCTGAACCATGAATCCAGCATGTGGATACTGGGGACGGCCTGTAAATGCCACGGCATCCTGACGGCATTCGAACTGACAGGTCTCTCACAGAGTTCACAGGGACACAGAGAATTTTTAGCAGAATCTTCACAATGTCTTTTTGCAGCATCACCAGCACAGGACAAGCCAGCAAAGGTTTTACTCTGAAATCTCCGAGGTCTCCAGCGCAGCGGGCAAGCGAAATTTGACGAGGGAGCGATATTATGTTTGTGATCGGTAATTTTCTGGCCGCTGTGGCCAAAATCATTGATATCGGATTGACCCTTTATATGTGGATCATTATCGCGCGGGCGGTTATATCGTGGGTCAATCCGGATCCCTACAACCCTATCGTCCGCTTTCTCACATCCGTTACCGAACCGATCCTGTATCAGATACGGAGGAGACTCCCCATCAATCTTGGCGGCCTGGATCTCTCCCCCATCCTCGTCATTCTGGCCATTATCTTCATCCAGTCCTTTCTGGTCCGGAGCCTGGCAGAGATGGCGGGCAGACTTGGCTGACAGACCAAATCGTCGAGAATTTTGGAAGAGTTGCCCCAAACCAGCCTGTCTATCAGGGTCCTTCCCCGATCCTCCCGGGACGGGATCGTGGGAAGGGAGAACGATATATACAGGATAAAACTGACGGCGCCGGCAGTGGAAGGAAGGGCAAACAAGGCCCTGTTGAAGTTTCTTGCCGGAAGACTGGGTCTCCCGAAAACAAAAATCCAGATTATTTCCGGTGAACGATCCAGGACAAAGTCGATCCGGATTCAAGGCCTGACGCCTCAACAGGTTAAGGAACGGCTGACCCCTGACTCAGGACCTCCAGCATCTCATCATGGATGAGGCCGTTGGAGGCCGCCACAGTCACCATGTATGGGGAATAGGGTTTTCCGGCAAAGGTGCTCAATTTCCCTCCGGCCTCTCTCACGATGATCTCCCCGGCCGCCGTGTCCCAGGGTTTGAGATCCTGCTCCCAGAACCCGTCTAACCTGCCTGCCGCCACGTAGCACAGGTCCAGAGCCGCAGAACCGAGCCGCCGGACCCCCTGGGCCCTCACCAGCATCTCTTCAAGCAGGGGCATCACCCTTTCAGGTCTTTCATGGATATCATAGGGAAAACCCGTGGCAAGAAGGGAGTCCTGAAGCGTGCCGGTATCAGAAACCCGGATGGGCTCACCATTGAGCCGGGCGCCCCTGCCCTTTGCAGCTTCGAAAAATTCATCCATGTACGGATTGCAGACAACCCCGAGGACCACTTCCCCGTCTATTTCAAGGGCGATGGATACGGCAAAAAAGGGGAAGCTGTGGGCATAGTTGGTCGTTCCATCGAGAGGATCAATGAGCCACGTCCGGGATGATGCCGCTCCATGCCTTCCCGCCTCCTCTGACAACAGGGTGTCGCCGGGAAAATTTCGACCGATGATTTTGAGAACCGCCTTTTCGGCCGCAAGGTCTGCCTCCGTAACCAGATCGATCTCTCCTTTCTTGACAATATGACGGGCATCCCCCAGCATCCGGATCAACAAGTCCCCGGCCGACCGTGCGGCCTCTGCTGCAATGGCTGATTCTTTCGCAAACATATAGCGGTTACACCTCCCCCAGCACGCCCCGCATCCCCTTGAGAAAAACATCTGTGTCAAAACACCTGGCCCGGGCCTCGCACGCCCTCCGCATCCTGACGGCCCTTGCAGGCGTCATCCACGCAACCGCCTCGATAATATCCCCCACCCCCGGATCTTTTGGCGCCAGCACCCCGTAATCGGTCACCAGGAACCTTCTACCCGTCTCTGCTCTCTGGCCTCTGATTTCCTTCCCCCGTTGAACCGGGTTCCCTTCAAAGGTGGTCAACCGGGGCGGTCTTTGTCCTCCGCTCTCCCCGACCGTCTCCAACAGCGCCCCTTCCTGGACACCGATGACCGGCTTGCCCGCTGCCATCGACTCCACCGGCGAGATCCCGAAATCCTCATCTCTCGGGATATAAATGGTGGCCATGCACCTCCCAATCAGATCGCGCAGTTTCTCATCATCAACCCACCCCAATATATCGATATTCTTAACCCGTTCCGCCATTTTCTTTATCCTGGGCATATCCGATCCCCCCGAAACCACAACCAGTCGCTTCTCCGGCATCGTCAGGAATGCCTCCACAATCAGGCTTACCCGCTTCAAGGGATCCACCCTCGCAGTAGAAAGAAAAAAATCTCCCTCCTCAATCCATCGGAACCTTGCTGTTTCGCAGGGAGGATAAACAACGAGGCTGTCATACCCCAGGTATCTCATTGTTCGCGCCCTGACGGCCTCTGAAATCGTAACGATGGTATCCATGCCGCGGACCGCTCGTTCATATGAAGGCCTGAATAAAGAAGCAACCAGCATCAAAAACAGCCTCTGCCATCCAGGCGCCTGCTGCAGCAGGAACCTCTTCTGGTCATAGAGGAGCCTCGGCGGCGTCAGACAGTAGTAAATCTTATTCCCCTGAATCCGCTTATATGACAAAGGGGAAACGGCTCCACTGAAGATGGTCCATGCGGTTGATGCAGCGGGAAAATGGGCAAATGACCACCAGAGTTGAAGGGTCTTTGAGAAGCCGAACAAACGGGGCGAGGTTTCATATGCCTCAAGGCTTTTAGGTTCCAGGTCATCAAAGTAGCCTTCGAAGAAAGCGCCTTTATCTAAATGGCCTGTCCAAAGCTCGGCTTGAAAGGACCTTGCCAGGATCATGGCCACTTTCTCGCCGCCGCCCGGAAAAGCAAAGAAATCGTGCAAAATGAGAGACCGTTCACCTGTCATTGCTTTACCGCCTCAAACACCTCAAATGTCTTTCGCGCGGTCTGCTCCCACGAAAATTCCCTGGCGCGATCCAGGCCCCTGACTGCGAAGCGCTCCCGCATGACCCGATCATCGACGAGAGCCCTCAGAATTCCGGCGAGTTCATTCACGTCCCGCGGGCCTTTCAGATAGAGGGCTCCCTCTCCCGCCACCTCGGGAAGGCTCGCCTCCCTTGTCGTCACCACCGGGCAGCCACAGGCCATTGCCTCAAGAACGGGTAGCCCGAACCCCTCATATTCGCTTGGAAAAACCAGCCCGAGGGCGCCTGAATAGGCCCGGGCCAGTTCCTCATCACTGACATATCCGAGAGGAATGACCTTTTCTGACGCCACGCCGCCGGACCATCCGGACCATCCCGCCGCCACAACCGGTTCAGCCAGGCCGGCCTTCTCCAGTGCCTCCGGGATGATATCCAGGTTCTTACGGGGATCTCCGGCGCCCACAAAAAGGAAATATCTTTCAGGCAATGCATGCCCTTGAAGGAAGTCCCGGATCTCTTCTGTTGATCTGGGATAAAAAACCCCTCTGTCATGGGCCTCAGGAGTAATCGTTGTCCTTCCAGGATCAATCCCCAGATATGTCCGCATTTCTCGCGCAGTGAATCGGGAAACCGCCAGAAAATGATCCACGCCATGACACCTGCGTCGAAAAAAAAGGCGTGAATAGAACACCCGTTCCCTGGGATGGTGATGCGGAAAACGTATCAACGACAGATCATGTATGGTCAAGACGGTCTTTAACCGGGCCGGAACAGAAAAAGGGAAAAATCCCGCCTCGTGGTATACATCGAAATGCCGGCTCCATTTGCGGAAAATCCCTTCCCTCAAAAAATGAAAAATGAGCCGGGCCATGAGTGCGGGATAGACCGGCATCTCCCAGAAAAGGTCTACAGCCCTTGTCCACCGACCCAGGTTGGCCGGACCGCCGGGCATCTCATGCGTCACCTTGAACCCGTCAAAATACCCGATTTCCAGCCTGTCGCCATAGGCCCGCTCCATCTCGGCATACAGACACCTCAGATACCGGCTGATCCCGGTGTTCACATTCACCATGGGAAGGGCGTTGACGATCAATTTCATTCGAACTGTCATCTGGTCAGTTTGTCTTTCTGAGGCCGAAGACAAGTGCGATCATCAGGAACGCCTCTGTTGCGATGGTGGCCCATGCCGCCCCCAACCCCGCGAATCGAGGGATGAGGAACAAGTTAAGACCGATATTCAGAAAAGCCCCTGCGCCTGCCGCAACAGCATAAACACGCTCCCTGTTACCGGCAACGGCCGCCTGTGTCAATATCCCGTTCGGCAGGAGGAAAACCAGGGCGCCGAGCAGCCACGGCAGAAGGCGTGCCGAATCGGCGTATTCATGACCGAAAGTCAAGGTCACAAGCTTCAGGCTGAAAAGGCTGCCCGCAGCAACAATGCAAACCGCTGCCCCGAGCATGATCATACTCATCCAGCCTATCTGAATCCAAAAACGCCTCTCGTCGTTACAGAGCATCCGCAGCTTTCGGAACCAGATGATGCTCAGAGGCGCAGCGAGAAGAACGACCCCGTCCAAAAACCGGTACGCCGCGGCATAGTAACCCACCACTGCCGGTTCTACCGCCCGCTCAAGCAGTATAATATCGCAGCGGTAATATACGGTGGTTGCCGCATCGATGGCCATGAGATAGAAACAGGAGTCCCGGATATCCCGGACACGGAACCCGTCGAACAATGGCCTTGGAATTCGAAGGGGAGACAATAGAAGACACAACAGGATGCCTAAAGACCCGCCGGCAAAAATAGTCCATAGGGCAGGCGTAATAAGGAAAACGCCGATGAGGATGCCGGCTGCGCTCAAGGTGCGAACCAAAGTCTGCCACAAGGCATCACGGGGAAAGAGGCCCTTGGCCTTCAACTCCGAAGAAACGAAGTTGACCACGGCCTGAAACCCAAAGCAGATAACCGCGGCAAATATTCCCGGACCGTATGCCGCCGGAAGGACCCATACAAGCAGTGCCCCGGCGCCGGTTATCATAACCGCGTGTCCGAGAGCCCATGAAAGCAGAAGATCCCCGTAGCCTTTCAGCGCTTCGGAAGAAAGCGTTTTTTCACGAAAAAGAAGTGTCTTGAATCCCCCGTCCTGAAGGATAAAAAAAAGCGTCGCCAGGGTCAGGATATAACTGTAACCGCCAAAACCATCAGGGCCCAGCACACGTCCCAGAACAAAAGTAAGTCCGAGGGATACACCGGCCGTATACAGCGTCGCCGACCACTGTGATGCCAGATTCATGCTGAACGACGCCATACCCGTTCCGCGCTGCCCTTTTTTGACTGCTCAGGCCTTCCCGGTTCCATTACTCTCCCCACGCCGACATGCCTCTTTGCCCGCTCAACGCCCCCCTCTTTGAAGTCGTCAGGGTCACAACCCATTCCCTCCTGAAGCAGCCCGTCCGTGTTCAGCTTTTCACTCGTCCTAACCGGCTGAAGTATATACCCCTTCATGCAATAATTCAAATTCCGTTTGACCATCCTGAACAGATGGCATGTTATTTTTGTTGCTAAAGGGGCTTCTTTTCTGTTTAACTGTCGGCGTTGCCATGACATATGGCTGTCCCGGGGCGGCCTCCGCCCCTGAACTTTTTTCAAATGAGAGTGGCTGCCGTAAGGCACAGGGTCCAGACCCCCTTTATTCCGCCTGAATTGAGACGGCGGCTCGCAGAAAGGCCATGAAACAGCATAGCGGACTGTCACATATCGAAAATGCCCTCTTTCATCTGAACTACCGGTGGAAACTGCACTCCCTTGCCATGTGGAAAGGAGACAGATCTCCCTTCAAACTCTACCAATTCTATGACACCTATGAAGATTTCGTCAACCTCAAGACCCTGGCGCAGATCGACGCGCTCGATGGGGAACAGGGAAAGGACAGGTTGAGACACGCCCTGATTGACCATTACCTTCAGCGTGCCCTTCTCCCCCATGAGACCGAAATGCGCGCATGGATGAAGGGGGCCTCGGCCCATGTGAACAGCCGCAAAATTCGTTTCACGGATATCATCCCCTGGTGTCAAAAACAGAGCACCTATGAGACCAGGCAGATCCTGCAGAAAGAAACCGGTCCCCTCTGTAAATTTTTGACCCCCTTTGCCCTCAATTACTGGAACATTCTCCTGAAAATCATTACAGGTGAACTGGGATTTGTCAGCTATCTGGACTATTGCCGCGAAAAAAAGAGTCTTGACTACCCCTTTTACTACCGGTTTCTGAAAGATCTCCTCCTGCAAAGTGACAGCATCTATTTCCCGGCAATGGAACGATGGTGCAGAAAGCGATTCGGCCATCCGTTGAATGAGCTGACCCGATTTGACGCAATCAATATCTTGAGTTTGGGCCATTTCGACGCCCTTCTTCCCGGAAACCCTGTCCAGGCATTCAGCTCCTTTTTTGGACATTGGGGGATCGACCTGGACAGAACGCCCGGACTCCATCTGGAAATCGGCAGGGAAAAGAGAAAGAGCGCCCAGGCTATCAGCTTCATTCTCCAGGTGCCCGATGAAATCTATATCCTGATGAAACCTGAGGGCGGGTGGATTGACCTGGAGACCCTGTGGCATGAACTGGGGCACGGACTGTCGGCAGCTTTCACATCAGCCGGGCTCTCCATTGTCAATAAAGACCTGGCCACGAGCTTCAGCCTGTCCGAATCATTTGCATTTCTCAACCAGAACATCACGCTTTCCCTCCCTTTTCTAAAAGCCTGGCTGGGACTTGAGCCCCGTGTTTCAGAGGAACTCCGCTATTACAAGGTCCTCAAGGATCTCTCCATGTTCAGGCGGTATGCGGCCAAGTTCCTGGCCGAGTACGAGATGTTTCAATCCGGCAACCTGTCGGACGGACGGCCCTATGCAGAGATGATGGCCCGTTATACGGGATTCTACTATCAACCGGAAAGCCATCTTTTTGACCTGGTTCCAGAGTTTTACAGTCTCGACTATGTCCTGGGCTGGCTGACGGAGAGCATCATGGAGGCATATCTGAGGGACCGTCTGGGCTCCGGCTGGATGTTTCAGAAGGAGGCGGGCCGGGTCCTAAAGCAATGGTGGCGGCAGGGAAACGAGAACGACATCCCGGTATTTCTCCAGTTGAATGGACTGGAGCCGCTCAATGCGGACCGGATCATGACGCGCTGGAAAGAGACCCTTCTTCCGGATATCACAGGGCCTCATCTGGAACTGTCAACAGGCTGAATCGCTTCAACAACGTACCGATTCGCCCGATAATCTGAACCTTAAACCGACGGAGATTCAATGATGAAAATAAAGCTGCTGATAGGGTGCGGGATTCTCGTTCTGCTTTCCATCTATTCCGTTATCTCAATCTATCCGGACTGGCTCTGGTTCAAAACTTTGGGCTTTTCGCCCGTATTCTGGACCATGCTGTCCGCCCGCTTCGGGTTCGGCCTTGCGGTCTGGCTCTTTCTCATCCTTATCATCACCCTCAATCTTACCATTGCCAGGCGGCTCAGCCCCGGTCCGGGTCCTGGCGCCGGGGCCAGGGACGAGGGACCTTTTGCCTCACAGATCGGTCTCTCCGCCGGCACTCTGAACCTCTTTTTCCTGGCCTTCATCCTCATTGCCAGCTTTGTCATCGCATCCAAGGGATCGGACAAATGGAACATGGTCCTGAGGTATCTCTACTGGCAGCCCTTCGGAGAGGCAGATCCCATCTTCAACACGGACATCGGCTTCTATGTCTTTGCCCTTCCGTTCTATGCCTTTATCCGGAGCGGCCTGATGGTCCTGTTTCTTCTGGCCGCGGGCCTGACCATCATCTGGTATCTCAAGAACGGCGCCCTCCAGGTCATCGGCGAGATCGTCCAGGTGGATGGAAGACCGCCTTCTCTGCCCAAAATCACCGTCGCGCCCGCGGTCAAAAAGCACCTGGTTTTCCTGGGCGGCATTATCGTCATCCTCATGGCCTGGGGATATTACCTCAAGATCTACGGTCTCATGTATTCGACCCTGGGTCCCGCTTTCGGCGCCAGCTATACGGATGTTCATGTCAAGGTCTGGGGTTACCGGGTCCTGACAGGCATTTCCATTGTCTTTGCCGTTCTTCTTTTTCTCGAGGCCTTCAAACCACGGACCCGGCTTATCCTGGGGGCCGGCGCGGTCTGGGTGGCCGCTATCCTGGTTCTGAGCGCCGTACTCCCGCTGATTGTTCAGAAAATTGCCGTCAAGCCCAATGAACTGGCCAAGGAATCCAAATACATCGAATATAACATCGATGCCACGCGAAAAGCCTATGGTCTCAACAGGATCAAAGAGGTCAGTTTTAATGTAAAAGACAACCTGACACTCGAAGAGGTCAATAAGGAAACGGCTACCGTCCAGAATATCCGAATCTGGGATGAGCGGCCCCTGCTCCAGACCTACCGGCAGATCCAGGCCATCCGGCTCTACTACGATTTCAACAATGTGGACGTGGACCGCTATCAAATCAACAACCAGTACCGGCAGCTCATGCTGGCGGCAAGGGAAATGGAGGTCAATCTACTTCCCCCCCAGGCCAGCACCTGGGTGAACCGGCATCTCATCTATACCCATGGCTACGGCCTGGCCGCCAGCCCGGTTAACGAGGTCACCAGCGAAGGTCTCCCCGACCTGTTCATCAAAGACGTCCCGCCCGTGTCCGATGTGGGATTAAATGTCGAGCGACCCGAGATCTATTACGGGGAAAAGACCGATCAATACGTCCTGGTAAAGACCCGGACCGAGGAGTTTGATTATCCCAAGGGGGACAGCAACGTCTACACCATTTACCAGGGCAAGGGGGGCGTACCGATCAGTTCGTTTTTCAGAAGGGTCCTTTATGCCATTGAATTCATGGACACCCAGATCCTTTTCACCGAATACCTCACTCCTGAAAGCCGGATCATGTACAACCGCAACATCCGCAGCCGGGCCAGGGCCCTGGCGCCTTTTTTCGGCTACGACCAAGACCCCTATCTGGTCCTCTCGGAGGGGAGGCTTTACTGGATCCTGGACGCCTACACCACATCGGATATGTACCCCTATTCGGTCCGGTCCTCGTCTCCCTTCAGACATGAACCGCTCAACTACATCCGCAACGCCGTCAAGGTTACCATCGACGCCTACAACGGTGACGTCTCCTTTTACCTGATGGACGATACGGATCCCATTGCCAGGGTCTATGCAAGCATATTCCCGGATCTTTTGAAACCGTTCAAGGAGATGCCCGAGGACCTGAAACGGCACATCCGGTATCCCAAGGACCTCTTCCATATCCAGGCGACCGCCTACGCCAAGTACCACATGCAGGACCCTCAGGTCTTCTACAATCAGGAAGATCTCTGGCAGCTCCCCGACGAACTGTATGGAGACACCCGGCAGAAGATGGAGCCCTACTACATCATCATCAAGCTTCCCCAGGGCGACAAAGAGGAATTTCTTCTCATGCTCCCCTACACACCCTCCGAGAAGGACAATATGATCGGTTGGCTGGCGGCCCGAAGCGATCTGCCCGACTATGGAAGTCTGATCGTCTACAACCTGCCCAAGGAGAAGCTGGTCTACGGCCCGATGCAGGTAGAGGCCCGGATCAATCAGCAGACGGAGATTGCCCGCCAGTTGAGCCTCTGGGACCAGCGGGGCTCCAGGGTCATCCGGGGAAATCTCCTGGCCATTCCGGTGTGTGACTCCTTTATCTACGTGGAACCGATCTACCTTCAGGCAAAACGGGAAGAAAAGAGAGGATCGTTGGCCGGGGAAACCCCGTCCCCGACGCCCCGAAAAGCCCGTATCAGACCAGGAGCGCCCGCATCCGGAAGGGACCAGTCCGCGGCCCTCCCGGAACTCAAAAGGGTCATTGCCATATCCTCCAACCGTATCTCCATGGAAGAAAATCTGGACAAGGCCCTGAGCCGCGTGCTGGGGGGGGACATCACCCCTCAGGAACTGGTCGTGCCCGAGGCCATGGAAATCTTGAAATCTTCCAGCCTGGGCGTCGTTGCCCTGGATCACTACAACAAGGCCAAGGAATACCTGCGCCAGGGAGACTGGGCGGGTTATGGAAGGGAGCTTCAAAAATTGGAGCAGGTGCTGGAGCAACTGGCCGCCAAAAATGAAAAAGGGGAACCGTAATTCGTTCACCGGCCGCAGATCAGCAGATCAAAAGGCGTGACACCTCCGGACGCCTGTCCATATTGTCGGTTTCCGGACTTCAATAACAGGTTTTTCTTGGACGTTGAGTTGTCATCAGGAGAAAGAAGTCTGCCGGGCACGTATCCCACGGTCAGGGGGTCAATCCGTCCGGGTCCTGGAGCACACGGCAGATGTCGGGGCCAAAGAGCCTGACCTGCCAGTTGCGGACCTCCTTGGCCCCCTTCATATCCCGAGGTCTTCGCGGATTGGCAATGGCGATTTCCCGTATCTGGGCGTTGGTGCAGATAACGGCCGGATCCACCTCCCATTGACCGCCCATCCGTTCTCGCCACCCTTTCAATGCCTTCACACGGATGGCCTCTCCGGATCGCAGACGCTGCCATTCCTTTCCGGGATATGTGGGGAGGGATGATTCCGGAAGGCGCAGCGCCTCACTGATCTGCTGGATGATACCCTCCCCCATCTGATCGATCTGGCGGGCGCTCAGACCCTTGATGCGGCCCAGATCCGCCCTGGAGAGCGGTTTGCGCTGGGCGATTTCCAGAATTGGCTGGTTGCCCAGGACCTTGAAATGGGGGCAGTCCCGACGACGGGCCAACTGATCCCGGAAGCGAAGGAGGTTCTCCAGGATTGCAAGGGTTCGGGGATCGAGTCTCGCCGCGCCTTTGAAACCGGTAAAAAACGGTCCATCCTTTGCGGAATTGGGTCGAACCCCGCTCAGCAGATCGCACTCTTCCTCTACGCAGAAAAGGCGTCCCTTTTTTTCTAATTCTCGTTGAAGTATATTGGCTAACCTATTGAGATAACAAATATCCTGTACCGCATACTGCATCATGGGTTCGGGCAGGGGCCTCTGAGACCAGTCCTTTTTCTGGTATTTCTTATCGCTCGCAATATCAAAATATACCTGAAGAAGGCTGGCGAGGCTGATCTCTCTGGCTCCCAGGAATCTGGCGGCGATCTGGGTGTCGAACAGGGAATGGACCTCGATGTTGAAGTCTCTGTAAAGCGAACGAATATCGTAGTCCGCCCCGTGAAAGACCTTGCGGACCCGGCGGTCCGCAAAAACGGGGGCCAGTGGAGACAGGTCCCTGAGCGAGAGGGGATCGATCAAGAGATTGAGCCGTTCGGTGGCGATCTGGACCAGGCAGACCTTTTCCTGATAATGGAACATGGAGTCCGCCTCGAGGTCCACGCCGATGGTTGCTTCGCCTTGAAGCGCCGGCATCAGCTTCTGTAGATCGGCATCCTTCTCAACAAGGACGTATTGAGGGGAAGTGCGATCCGTCATTTCTTAAACCGCGAAGCAGGCGAATAACACAAACAGACAGAGGGTCTGGCTATCCTGTCAAAGAAGTTCTCTTCAGTTATTTTAGGCGCGTCAGTCACGTTCGCTCGTGCCCATCCATTCATTCGGTTTTTCGCGCTGTGGGTTTCCAATTCATAAATCGGCAATTTTTGTCCGTGCTTTGCTTGGACGCCGCACCCTTCGGGCTGGTCCCCGGTTTCGCAAGGTCAAAGGTTTATCCGCCTCTGGCGGATTGACGCAGGGATTGCGGAAAAGGGCCATTTATGGATGAAACATTATACTATCTCACTTTAGGCACTTTTCGCGACCCACCCTACCCCGCTATTGATCAGAATGCAACAGGATTCTGTTCTCAACCGCTGGTGTGGTTGAAAGAAGCCCCCGTGGTAAAACGTCTGATGAAAGCTGCCAGCACATGCAATTCTGCTTGACATCAAAAAACAGATGAAGGATATATAAAGGTTTTAGTAAATCCGTGCCCGGAGAACCGGGCCCTTATTGCAGCAACTTCATGATAAGCCGTCCCCCGGGATGGACAGAGCAAACCATTAATGGACGCTAACAGCATTCGAAATGTCGCCATTATCGCCCATGTCGATCATGGGAAAACCACCCTTGTGGACCAGATGTTCAAACAGAGCGGGATGTTCAGGGCCAATGAACACATTGCCGAACGGTTCATGGACTCCATCGATCTGGAGCGGGAACGGGGCATCACCATCGCCTCCAAAAACGCCTCCTTTCGCTACAGGGGCTTTCGGATCAACATCATCGACACGCCCGGGCATGCCGATTTCGGCGGTCAGGTGGAACGGGTCCTTCGAATGGCCGACGGCGCCCTTCTCCTGGTGGACGCGCAGGAAGGCCCCATGCCCCAGACCTATTTTGTGCTCAAAAAATCCCTTGCCCTGGAACTCCCTGTCATCGTGGTCATCAACAAGATCGACAAACCCGCGGCCCGACCGGAATGGGCCGTGGACCAGGTCTTTGATCTCTTTGTCAAGCTGAATGCACCCGATCACATCCTCGACTTCCCGGTGATATTCGCCTCTGCAAAAAACGGGACCACCTCGCTCGAGGCCGGCGGACCGGAACTCTCCATGGAGCCACTCTTTGAAAAGATCATATCCCATATCCCGGCGCCTTCGGGCGATCCGGCTGCACCCCTTCAGATGCTGGTCAGTTCCATCGAGTATTCGCCGTATCTGGGCCGCCTGGGTATCGGCAAGATAACGGCCGGCAAATTGAACATCAACAAGGAGATCGCCGTGGCCCTGCGTGACGGGACCCTTGTCCCTGCCCGCATCAGCAAGGTCTATCGATTTGAAGGGAACAAGAAATCAGCCACCGATATCGCGGGGGTAGGCGAGATCGTTGCGGTTGCCGGGATGGACGACGTCACCCTGGGCGTGACGTTTACGGATCCGGAGCATCCCATGCCCCTCCCACCCATGGAGATCGATCCCTGTACCATTTCCATCCATTTCATTCCCAATGAATCGCCCTTTGCCGGGACCGAAGGCGCGTACGCCACATCCCAGCACCTCACCGAACGTCTTCGCCGTGAGGCACTCTCGGACGCGGCCCTGCGCGTCGAGGAACTGGAAGGAAGCCGAGGATTCAGGGTCTCGGGCCGGGGTGAACTCCATCTCTCCATTCTGATCGAAAAGATGCGGCGAGAGGGGTATGAATTCGAGATCACCCGGCCTCAGGTGATCATGAAAGAAGAAAACGGCAGGCTCCTGGAACCCTTTGAGGAGTTGACCATTGATGTCGACAGGGCATCCATGGGCACGGTCATCGAGAAACTCGGCGTCAGAAAAGGCCAGATGATCGAGATGAACCAGGAAAACGGGATGGCCCGTTTGATCTACAGGATCCCCACGCGGGGACTCCTCGGGTTCAGATCGGAGTTTCTGACCGATACCCGTGGGATGGGGGTCATGAACTACCGTTTTCTGGAATATGGTCCCTTTGCCGGCAAAATCCGGACCCGCACCAGGGGCGTCATGGTGGCCAAGGAACCCTGTACCACTGTGGCCTATGCACTGTTCAATCTTCAGGACCGCGGGAGGCTCTTCTACGGACCGGGGATCCGGGTCTATCAGGGCCAGATTATCGGCGAGCACTGCCGGCCCCAGGACCTGGTGGTCAACCCGGCAAAAGGCAAGAAGTTGACCAACGTACGGGCATCAGGCTCGGACGAAAACGTGATCCTCACCCCCCCGACCCGAATGAGCCTCGAAGAATGCATCGCCTACATCAATGAGGACGAACTGGTGGAGATCACCCCCCAGGCCATCCGCCTGCGCAAGTAAGAGCGTCATTATTTCCTCTTCCGCGCCTCCTGCATCTCCAGGATATACTGAGGGCTCCCGGAAAAGTCACCGCCCCAAAAGTGGCGCCGTTGTTTTTTGTCATATCAATGGCGTCTTCGATTAGACCTGCTCATTTTTGTAATACGTTCCGCCTTTGCTTTGCCGTGCGCTCGCGGCTTCAACTCAAAAAATCACAATGCTGTCCGAATTCATAAAAATAGATCCCTGAGTCATCTCTTAAATGCCAGCATAGCTGCCAACGGTACGTTTTCATCGAATATTTGACAAATAACTTCTGCTGCCAACCGTGCGCCTGCACTTGTCACCGACTGACACCCGTCCTGCATTTCAGTCATCCTTCTGTGGAGTTCATCCCTTTCTTCCTTGCTCTGTAAATCAAACGTTCTTCCAAATTTGATCTTTTGAATACGGGAACACTCAACGGTGCCGAACTCTTCCTGAAATTTTTCATAAAGCAGGTTTCCGTAACCCATCGCCCTCTGATATTGTGCAAACATCTCCAAATCATCCCTTCCGGTTAAAAAGCCTATCATCATGAGACCTGCTGTAAGCCCCCCACAGATAATGCCTCTCCGGGCCACTCCGCCTGCAAAGCAGGTGGAAGCTCGAAGAAGATCAGGCCCCCCGATGCCGAAAGCCTCAATTAACCCGGCCAGTGTCGTTTGTGAACAACCAAAGTACTGTGTCTCGTACCGATTTGCCAACTGAGCGGCTCTTTCAATGAGTTGTTTGCAATTCTCATGAGTAAAGTCCATTAAATTCACCTCTCATATGAAGTTTAAGCTCACGCTATCGACAATCACACCCTCGATTCCGCCAACCAGCGGCTAAACCCGCTCGAGGGACCTCTGGATGGACCTCAAAGAGCTTCCATGAAACCGATACATTCAGTTCCCGCGACACTCTTTCAACAATAACCTTGCTGGCGTAACAAAAAGGTCAATTGGAATCCCGATACAAAATGATCTTACTTTCATTCATCAATGCCGGCCCTGGTGGTTATTGCTTCAATTTTTGGTGCGTTCATAAAAAATCGGAAAACGCCGTTTTCGTAATTTCCTCGAAAGCGGGAATCCAGTGAATCCAACAATTTCTGGATGCCGGATTCCCGCCAAAGGCGGGCCATGACGGTTTCAGGACTTCTTGCGGACTCGTCAATAATTATTCGCCACTAAATTTCGGTAAGCGCTTTCCAACAAAGGCGGCAATTCCTTCTCGCCCGTCTGCAGTACGCGCCATCTCAGAGATACAACGGCTCTCGTGCTTCAGCTGTCCCTCGAATGACTCGATCAAGCCACTTTGCAGAAGTCGCTTGGTCGCTCCAAATGCCTTCGTAGGACCTTCTGCTAACCGATTTACGAGAATCCCAGCCTCAGAGATCAAATCTGTATCCGGCACCACCCGACTTACAATGCCCCAATCGAGCGCCTCCTTCGCAGACAGTCGTCGATTTGTCAATGCCATCTCGAGCGCTCTTTTGAGCCCCACAAGGCGGGCTAAGGTATAAGTGACACCCCCGTCCGGAGTGAGACCCAATCCCGTGTAAGCCAGAGTGAATCTGGCTGATTCAGCCGCAAGCACCATGTCGCACCCACATACAAGACTAAAGCCCGCACCTGCAGCGCTTCCACTGACTGCAGCTACTACAGGAGGATCCATCCGCACCAGATATGACATCGCCATATGAAGATATGCGGTGATCTCTTTCAGATGTTGCGGTAACTTTTCTCCCTTATCGGCGAATCCTTTTACATCTCCACCTCCACAGAAGATAGGACCAGCGCCGGTAATCAGCACTGCTTTTACCGCAGGATCTTCATCGCATTGCATGAACGCACGCATAAGTTCCATGGCCAGTTCAAGATTTATGGCGTTGGCCGATTCGGGCCTGTTCAGGGTGATCCTGGCGACATTTTCCTTAACATCGAAAAGAAGTGTCTTAAACTGCATTGTGATCTTTTCTCCTTCCTTATACAATCTTATCGTTTGCCCATTTTTCGCCAAAACGTGAGTGCCTACCGGTTGTTGGGACAGGCCTTCTGGCACTCATGGCACTTCATCCATGCATTATAGCCCGCCGTGTTAAAGATGGTTTCTATATTCCTGCGCCCACGTTCATCCTTCAGCGCAAGTGGATAGATAGCATGCCTTATGCTGTGTGCCATACAGATGTTTTTATTAAAAATACCATCTTCAAATGCCCCGGCCGGGCATGCTTCATGACACACACGGCATTCTGAGGGGCATCCGGTCTCTGCAATGACTGGATCTCCAGGCATCTTTGCGTTCGTTATTACAGCCGCCAATCTAAGAAGAGAACCATATTTTGGGTGAAAAAAGAGACCATTCAGGCCGAATGCACCCAGGCCTGACAGGACTGCGGCATGCTTCAGAGAAAGGATACCCCAGGGCTCCTGTCCATGATATACGACCGGTGCATATGAGGGAACTTGAACGGCCAGGAAGCCATTGTCTTCAAGACGGTTTGCAAGATCCATGGCCAATTCGTCTAAATAGGGATAAAGGGTATGATAGCTCCGGTGAAGGAGATAGAGGCCATACTCCGGCGAGTTTAAGACACCTTTTGGCACGCGTCTTCCGAATACGATGACCGTTGCTGCGTCTTTGCAGATTGCTGATGGATGATGCCCGGCCGGAGCTTCGTGAAACCGTTCTACAGGAGCAAACCCCAACACGTCGGCCCGTCCTTTAAGCCAGCCGGAAACTTCAGACTTCAAGACCTCATCCAATTTCTCTCCCTCCTCTTGGTGGCGTATCCCTTTAACTGTTGTTGCAAACACGATAACCATCTCTCAAAGTGAAAACACACTATATTTGGAATCCAATTTGAGCGCCTTCATGAATTGCATTGATCAACCGGCGAGGTTCTACACAGTCTCCGACAGCATACAATTCAGGCGCCTTTCCTTCCAATTCACCCAGGATTGCATCGTTTGGTTTTGCCCCAGCAGCCACCACCACCGTATCTGCTTCAATGTTATACTTATGCCCCCACGCATCTGTAACCACCAGGCCCGTCTCGGTGACTTCTTCGCCTTTGACGTTGGTCATCATAATGACCCCTTTTGCCCCCAGATTGAAACAGATTTCATGACTCTGGAATGGATACAATACGGACGCGATGGAGGCGAGGACCTCAACGACCGTGACCTTTTTCCCTTGCTCGGCTAATAACTCAGCCGTATCGCACGCCACTAATCCGCCTCCGATAATAGCAACCTTTTCACCTGCTTGCTTTCGCCCGATAAGGATATCAAGGGCAGAAACCACGTGTTCCATTCCGATTCCTGGTATTTCAGGGGTTATCGGACTGCTCCCGGTTGCGATAATAACCGCGTCCGGATCGGCCGATTCAATGGTTGCCGATGAACACGCTTCACCGAGCCTGATTTGAACTCCTGCCTTTTCCACCTGTTTACTGAAATAGTGAATGAGACTACTTACAGTAGGCTTATGGGGCAATCTCTCTTGCCAGAGCAGCAGGCCCCCCAGCCTCTCGCCTTTTTCATAAAGAATAACCTCATGGTTTCTTCGTGCCGCCACCCTGGCCGCTTCCATACCTGCAGGACCCCCACCGACTACCAGCACCTTCTTCCTTTTTTCCGCAGGCCTGACTGCATATTCCGCCTCTCTGCCCAGAGAAGGATTTACAACGCATTTGATTGGGGCCTGTTCTTCTCTGAATGTCCAGATGCATGTATTACAGCACTGACAGGGAATAATATCGTCGAATCTGCCCGATGCTGTTTTGTCTATCCAATGCGGGTCGGCAAGCAACTGCCGCCCAACGTTCACCATATCCACCTTTCCCTGAGAGACAACCTCCTCTGCGATTTCAAGGCTATGGATGCGACCGACACCAATAATGGGCACATTCAATTTTCGTTTGAACGCTTCCGCATAAGGTATGTACCCCCCCATAGGCTGGGCTGCGCCCAAGAGCAAAGGGGTTGGCCGGGATATGTAGGCTTCTTCATGGCCTATGGAGACATCGATGACATCCACCCCCGCTTTAACAAGTTCCCCTGCGTACACAACAGATTCCTCGAGGGTGTGGCCTCCAGGCAGCAAATGCTCTGCCGACATCCTCCAGAACAGGGGATAAGTATCACCGATGGCCGAGCGCAGTGCTCCCGCCAGTTCAAGACCGAAGCGCATTCGCCCTTTAAGGTCACCTCCGTATTCATCGGTGCGACGATTATCGCGAGGAGAAAAGAACTGGTCAGCCAGATTATGCCCGTGACCTGCATGGATTGTTATATAATCAAAGCCGGCATCTTTTGCTTTTACCGCAGCCCTGGCGAATTTCGCGATAATTTCCTTTATTTCTGTAACGCTCAGTTCGCGGCAGTAACAATTTGACGGCGCATGTAGAACACGTGACAAAGACCTGCCCCCGAGGGGAATTCCCGCTGAAGGTGCAACCCACTCCTGCATAATCCCTTTCATCGGCAGGCTTGGGAGGAGATTTCCCTGCCATAATTCAGGACCTATCTTAACGCCATACTCATGAACCGTATCGATAACCCACTCGCGAACACCATCAATAAATCGATTACTGAAAAATGCATCCATATTAGTGGCGCCAAGGGTTACCGCACCTATACCCCCTTTAGCCCTTTCCAGATAAAACTGTTTGGACTGGTTACCCCTGAGGGGATAGTTGGTCGCAATCGGCGCCATGAGAATCCTGTTTTTAATTTCCATACCACGTATGGTTATCGGTTCGAAAATCTTCATACCGTGCCTCCGTCTCTATTTCTGTTTGGGCATTGCTGAAAAAGTATCATCAGGCTTTTTCGACGCCTGGAAATCATCTTCTTAAAGAACAAAGTCCCTCTTCACTAAAATGGACTTATCCACAGATTTCACATTTGGGCAACCGGTAAGAGTCATTGCCCGCTGCAGTTGTGCGTTCATCTCACTGATCATATCCCGAACGCCAGTGTGCCCATCGGCAATATGGGCCAGCAGGATCGCCTGACCGACCAGTACCCCGTCCGCCCCCATGGCGATGGCCTTCAATACATCACTTCCCCTCATAAAACCGCCATCTGCAAGAATTACCATTTCCTTGCCCACCACCTTGCGCAAGAGCGGTAAAACCTCCAGGGCGTGCACACAAAAATCCAAAACCATTGCACGGTGATTGGAAACCACGATGGCATCGGCTCCGATCTTCGCGGCCTTGTGTGCGTCATCCTCATGGAGCACCCCCTTAACGATAAAGGGAAGTTCGGTTTCTTGGCGAAGCTCTGACAGCTCTTCGGAGGTTAAAGGAGCCATCTCGGACTCAAAAAAGACTTTATGACCACCCTTTCCCCCTTTTACAAAATCGATGTCCGTCCCGACGGCTACGGCGCCCAAAACCTTGGCCTCTGTCATCTCCCCAACCATTTTTTTTCTATCTTTAAAGGGCTTGGAAATGCGATACGTGGGAACGCCGATGTTCATAACCTCGGCAAAGTCTTTAGAGCCTGTTATACCCACACCCATCATAGACCCCGCCTCTTTCATGCCCATAGCCCAGGAGGTGAGTGGATTTTTCATACCACCGGCACGTGGGTTAGACATGGCGCCTGCCAGAATAGGGGTAGAGAGTTCCTGACCAAAAAGCCGGATATGCGTATCCGCCAATTTCGCATCAATAGTTCGAAGTTTAAGGGCAATGGTTTTAAAAAATTCATTGTTGGTTACCCGACTGTATCCGGTTTCTGCGCCATAGTAACTTAACGCATCATAGATGCCCTTCTCTCTCATCACTTTTTCTGCCGTTTCGAGCAATTCATCATATCTCACACTCAATTCCTCCTCAGCACTCTAATAAAACTTGTAAACCTATCAGGCCGTTGTGCGGACCTTCCGGCTTTTCAGGAATGCATACTCCATATGACGAGGCTACAGAATGACAACCCCCGCGGGGCGAATGGGTTGTTTTCAAATAATTACCGCCTCGCGTGTGATGATAAAAGGCAAGGGTTCTGTAAGAAAATTCTTCTCGTCGGCACGTGTTGCAGCATACTCCGGCATCGTGGCCGAAAGGCGCATGGCAGCCGTATCTACAAACCAGGTTTCAGCAACGCCATCGTAAGCTGGAGGCATCTCCTTCTCATACTCTTCCATCAACGTATGAGACTGCACATAACGCTGAATCACATCGATCTTCGCTGCAAGAGGTCCGTGAAAATCGCGCCAGTAAGCGTGAAATTCAGCGATGGGCATTCTCTGCTTGCGGGTTACGAGTTCGATGTTTTTGACCATGCCTTCTCGAACAGCGCCCGGTTTGATCTCGGTCTCCTCGGTTATAATGTGTCTCACCCGATCAAGCCTAACAAAATTTGGCAAATCGGCCATAGCAGCTTCACCGGCTGGCGTTTGCAGCCCCCACTTGAAATCGGCAGTCGATTTGAATGAAATCTCCTCCACCCCATCCAGGACCGGCGGTGATGGCCTGCTGTAGCCCGACAACAGCGTGTGACATTGGACACAACGTTTCACCCCGGGAATCTGTCGGACCCGATCCGCGTGTGTTGTGCCCCAGTACTTTTGAAAATCCTCCACAGATAAATCCGGCCTTCTGTTGAAAAAATAGATCACTTTGATCATAATGACAATCTCCTCTTTTTCCTGAGATCCGTGCCTCGAACCAACAATAAGAGTTTACGTTTTATAGGAACAAAAGCCTTATGAGCTGGTAGACAAAGGGTCTATCCGGTCAATTCTGGTACCACGGGTGCAGTTTGGCAGACCGGTGCTCAAGCCCTATTTTCGAAAGCCGGTTATCCCTTTCGCAGTAACGACACCTTTTCAGCACACGCCCAGATTCATTATCACACGGTTGTTTTCCAGTTCGTCGCAACCACCATCCCACCGTACATGTCCCTTTTCGATAATATACGAACGATCGAGCAATCCCATAGTAACATTGAAATTCCGCTCAGAAAGGAGTACGGGCAGTCCCACTTATCGCAGACGGTCCATCCCAGATGACGAACGTGTTAGAAAAAAGTCCCAGGCATCTGGAACCCGATCAGATCTTTTTTTGCATGTTCCAGTCGACTCGCCACGAACAGCCTCTACTTTGTTATAATCATATTGGGAAGGAAAGTACTCAAGCCTGGAAATGCAATGTAGAGAACCACACATAGGAGCATCATGAAAAAGAATGGAAATACTCCAGCGAATAGATCTTCAAGAGTAATGTCTTCCTCGGCCACCCCTTTTACTGCGTATACATTCAGGCCAACCGGGGGAGTAATCAAACCCATCTCTATTGCAAGTATTGTAACCATCGCAAAATGCATTGGTTCTATGCCAAGCTTCATCGCAGCCGGGTGAAGCAAGGGAAGCGTAATGCTTAACATCGAGATTGAATCGAAAAAGCACCCCATAATCATGTACCCTACACACACCACAGAAAGAAACATAACCGGAGATAAATTGACAGAAGTTACGACTTCCAGTAGCCGTGGCGCCACAGTAGACAATACGAGGAACCTTGAGAAGATCCCAGCTCCGATGAGGATAAGAAAAATCATGGCCGACGTGCTCACCGTTCCCAATATTGCAGATGTTAGACCTTTTGCATGGCTCTTATTAGAAAAAGCGTATATGATCAAAAGGACAACACAAGCAACAGCACCTGCTTCAGATGGACTGAAAACACCGGAAAAAATTCCAATGAATATGATCCCCAGCGTCAGGGCAATCCCCCAAATCAGCCTGATTGAAGTTAGCCGCTGCCGCCACGTAACGCTCTCTGTACTCCTTTTCGGAACGATATCGGCCTTTACAAAACTTATGAAAACAATCCCAAGACTGAATATGAAGAAAAGCACTATCCCTGGACTGATCCCTGCGATCAATAGCTGGCCAATCGATTCCTGGGTGAGTATCCCATATACAACGATCAGTACGCTCGGCGGTATTAACATGCCGATCACACCACCTGATGAGCAAACCCCGTACGCAAACCGCTTCTCATAACCCATCCGCCTCATCTCCGGGGCGCTCACTTGTGCAAATACCGATGCCGTAACAAGAGACGAACCGCACAATGTTCCGAACAGTGTGCACGCACCCACAGTCGCAATCGCCAACCCGGCTCGAAACCGTCCCATCCAGATCCGTAAACATTCATATGCTCCTGAACTGAGACCGGACTCCTGCGCCAGAATTCCCATCATCACATAAAGGGGTATAATTACCAGCGAATAATTGCTTATACAGTCAAATGCGAGTGTTGTCGAAGTGTAAATAGAGGCGTCAGGTCCCACCAGGAAGAACATGCCTACCAAACCCACTACCCCCAGGGCAACCGACACATGCACTCCAAGGATGAGCATAACCACCAGCACCAACAAACCGGCAATCCCAATGGTGAATGCATCCATCGATTAATTACTCCCCAGCGTGGTTAGAAGTTCAAGAAGATGCTGGACCGCCATCAATAACATACCAATCGGTAAAGATAATTTGCCCAACCACCACGGCAAAGTCATGAGCGCCGCAAACATAGGCTCCCTTATTACCCAAGACGACCAGAAATGTAACCAGGCCCCATAAGCCAAAAGGCTAAAGCAAAAACATCCTATTCCATGAGCAAAGACATCAAGCCCGGATCGATATTTCTTTGGAAACAGGACATAAAAAATAGTCACCCGCACGTGGGCGCCTCTAATCAGACCAAATGCCAGGCCCAAACTGACGACCCAGGGGATCGTCAATACAATCATCTCGATGGCGCCCGTTATGGGCTTTTTAAATATAAAGCCCATCAGGACATCGATGCATGTGAGTACAGCGATCCCGAAAATAGACAGCCCACTTATAATTGCAAAGACGAGGTTTACGGTTTCACTTTTCTGCTTAATATAACGAAACATATCTCACCTATAAACACTCAATATCATAAGCACCTGCCAGGTGTTATCCCCGACACTTAACTTCTCAGCATCTCCATTGGAGCCCGGGGCAAAAAACAGCGGGCACATATCCTGCAAAAAAGTGCTTCTAAATCTTAACAGAATAAAGGTGTGGAGGCGGGACAAGGGACCCTCTGAGTCCACATGTCACACGCCTCCCCTGAACCCATTACTTCATTTTACTGCAAACTTTCGTGGCCACCTGTGACCGGCCTCCGTACTGAGTTCGATAAAACGATGCGCCATCTTCCATATATCCGGATATTTCCCTTCCAGGGATTTACACATAGTTGCTGCTGTATCAGGTACTGCAGCAGCCCATTTATCGATGTCTGCATCCGAAAGATACCCGGAATACTCAACTCCATTCTTTTGAAGAACTTCGAGGTCTTTTACCATCTTCCTGTCAGTCTCTTCAGCATGGCGTTTCTGGACCTCTATTCCCACCTCCATAAAGAGTTTTTGCAATTCAGGCGACATCTTCTTCCAAGTCTTCATATTAACAAGCATGGCCATTGGAACTCGCGCCCCAAGTCCAACCATGATACAATTTTTGGCTACCTCGTATTCTTTATAATCAGCGAAGAAACTCGGCGTAAGCAGACTGGCATCCACAACGCCCGTACGAAGCCGCTCATACCTTTCGCTGCTGGTGATCCCTGAAACAGGGATAATACCCGATGCCTTTGTCCAATCCGCAAAATAACCGCCTAGCTGAACAACCTTCAGACCCTTCATATCATCTAAGCCTTTGACCGGTTTGCGAGACAGGAGCCCATAATCGCTGACAGTGCCCCAGTAGAGGAGCTTTACGTTATGGGCAGTAAGCTCATCATCCATCCAAGGAAATTCCTTGTAGAGTTGGGACACGACTGAGACCATCGTCGCCGCACTTCTCGGGGCAAATGGAAATGCATAGTTGCTGTAGGCAACAGGTACCTTCCCAGGCGTATAGGCAGGCGCTATGACGCCAAAATCCGTTACGCCGTGTTGCAATCCTTCCAAGGCTTCGCCCCCTTTCAAAAGTGCACCGCCCCAATACTTTTCAAAAGTTACCTTTCCTGCCGTTCTCTTTTCGATTTCCATTACAAACCATTCCAGCATATCGTTAGTAAAGGAACCCGCAGGAAACCAACTGGTAGCCTTCAGTCTCATGGTAGGGTAATCTGCGGCCGTGGAAGGAATCGTAAATCCCAACACCATTAGCAAACACACAAGGGCCACAACTAATCGATACATTCTTTTCATGTTGACCTCCGTCCATATTATAGGGTTACTGATGCTCAGTATGAAAACCAAAGACCCGAATGTCCGAACAGTTCGATCAAATAAAAGGTTTCACCAGATGGTCTGAAAGCCACCCTGTAGCCACTTCTGCGGCTATTTCAAGCTTTGATCGATTACTGTACAGCGCCATGTGGCTCGACTCGGGAATAACAAACAGCTTCTTTCGCGCTGAGGCGATCTGGTTATATGCCTGAATCTCCAGATCCCATAGGGTCAAATCATCCCCTTCAGCCACCAGCATGAGGGTGGGTGTGTCCAGGATTCGATTTAGATAGGGGAAGACATTGTAGCTCATCAAAAGTTCCACCGATTCAATCGTATTCCGATGCTCATGCTGGGGGGCCTCTGCCTTCTGAATGTCCGTGAAGATCCTGTAGGTCTCAGGAAAAGGCCATGTGCACAGAACTTCAGAGAAATTTTCTGCAGACATTGCAATGTATTCCGAGGCCGCCCCGCCAAAACGCTTTCGCCTGTCGTCCATAACGGCCTTCGTCAGCTTCCGAAAGCCCACGGTACCGTGCACCCGTCGCATGTTCGCATATCCATCAACGACGGGAATAGTGGATACGATGCATTTCACCCTGGGATCTGTTGCACCAGTAACAAGGACGTGTCCGCCGCTATAGGAAATGCCCCAGATCCCCACACGGGTTGGGTCTACATCCTGCAGTGTCTCAACGAAACTGATTGCATTTTTGTAGTCTTCGATCTGATCGTAGGGATTCACGTGCTGTCTGGGCTGGCCTTCGCTGTTTCCTAGACGCCGATAGTTGAATATCAGCGCTGACAAGCCCGCCTTGACAAAAAAATCGGCATAATGAGGCATAACGATTTCTTTTACATAGCACCATCCGCCGGCCATCACAACCACCGGAAAAGGTCCATTTCCATTATCTGGCGTATAGAACCATCCTCGGCATATTTCTCCTTGGCTTTTGAACTCGATGTCTCTTCTCATGCTATTTCCTCCAACATATTTTTCACCGTTTTTGATTTCCATCCCCACTTTTTGAATGGCTCGCTTCCTTAACCGATTCAAAAATCCTCATAAATAGCAACAATTGATTCAAACCTAATTATCAAAATATTAATTATTCGGCCATTTCTTACAGTTAAGGGGGCTTCCTTTAATTACCTCGTACCAGCATTTATTACAATATTCACAGTAGTTAATTTTATCCCATTCCCCTGCCTGTGCTTTTGTGGGAAATTGGGCGTCTGCGACCAATGCTCTGCCCAAGGCTACCAAGTCACTCTTTCTTTCAATTATCACCTCCTCTGCAACTTCAGGTTTTCCAATCTTGCCGACGCCAATAACTGGTACATTAATCCTCTTCCTCACTCCCTCTGCCAGGTGTATATTAACTGCGTCCGGCATGTCTTTATCCGGGTGACCTCTCCGGGAAGAGAAGCCGGTAAGCCCACCATCCTCTATTCTGTTTCCTGCAGATACATGAACGGCGTCGGCTCCTCCATTAACGAGAATTTCGGCGATTTCAACTGCTTGTTTAAGGGTATTACCTCCAATCAGATACTCATCCCCGCTGATTCTACAAATAAGGGGGAATTCATCCCCAACCCTCTCTCTGGTCCTATTCAAGATATCCACAGCCAGTCGGGTCCTGGTTTCGATGGATTGTCTACCATATCGGTCATTCCTGTCGTTCCCACTCAGCGAAAGAAAGTCTGCTACCGTGTACCAGTGGGCCATATGAAACTCCACGCCATCAAATCCGGCATCGAAAGCTCTTACAGCCGATCGAGCAAAATTTTCGGTAATAAGTTCTATATCCCGGAGGGTCAATTGAGACGGTTTCGTGCCAACGACTTTGAGATCGACCATTCCCATGGCATGAACCAGTTGCATTACAATTTTGCATTTCCATGAGTGAATCTGATCTGTCAATTCTCTCAAGCCCGGAATGAATCTATCTTCATAAATTCCCAGATTATTCCTGGACATTCGATGTACAGGATCGACACAGCTTCCCTCCGTTATGATGAGCCCCACGCCACCTTCAGCGCGCTTTCTGTAATGTTCTTTCAGCGCCTCGGTAACTGACCCGTCAATTTCAGAAAGGTTAGTCAAGAGCGGCGCCATGACCAGTCGGTTTTTAACCGACATTGCGCCAATTGACACCGATTTGAATATCTCCATCCCGAATAGGCTCCCCAGTTAAAAACGATTTCAAAAACCTATCATTCATATGTTACGGGCCAGCTTCGATCCTTCATAGATGGCCCAGAGCGCATCTCTCGGTTCTCGTGCGTCCCCAATGACGTGAATTGGGTAACCCGATGACTCCAGGCTGTTCGCCAAACCTCTTTCGCATCTATATCCTGTGGCCAGGACAATATTATCGACAGGCCCTATAACCTCTTCCCTCTCATCTTTCTCTATAATTACATCATTTTTAACAATTCTCTTAACATGACAAGAAGTCTTAACGACCACTCCTTGATCTTGAAGTCTCTTGCGAAGAAAAATTGTGGAAGGAGGATCTATGTTCGGAACGATGTCGGGAAGGATCTCTATCAATGTGACTTCCTTTTTTCTAGCAGAAAGAAAGTCCGCCACTTCACATCCGACCATGCCTCCTCCTATGACGAGGACACGTTTCCCTACGCTCTTTTTTTCGAGCAGTGCCTCTTCTGGGAGCATCACATTATTTGGCTCCAGCCCTTGGATGTCAGGGATTAAAGGCGACGCCCCTGTGGCTACAACAAGCTCGTCGAAGTCCAATTCCTTCACGTGTTCTAATGTTACTTCTCGATCTTTCTCGACGCGAACACCCAGTCTCTTTATTTCTCGTTCCAGATACTCAATACCTTTAAGGATTTCCGCCTTTTTTGGAGGAACTGAAGCCAGATGAAAGTTTCCGCCTAAATGAGAGGACTTTTCAAGAACAGTAACTTCATGACCCCTGAGAGAGGCAACCCGCGAAAACTCCATCCCCGCAGGTCCGCCTCCGATTACAATGAGCTTTTTGGATTGCTTTGCAGTAAGAATCTCAAACTCATTTTCTCGACCGGTTTCCGGGTTCATCAGGCAGCAACGATCAACTTGTCTCCGGCATCCTTGATTACACCCAATACAGGGCCTTATCTCCTCGAACCGTCCTTCCACTGCCTTACGAGGAAGCTCTGGATCCGCCCACAAGGCCCTGCCCATAGAAATCAGATCGGCCTTCTCTTTTCCAACGAGCGAGTCTGCCAAGTGAGGATCATTTATCCTGCCTGCAGCTATTATGGGTATTGTTACACACTTTCTAACGACCTGGGCCATTGGAGCCAAGAACCCCGGCTCCACATCCATTGGAGCAATAGTCATGTGTATAGATTCCGCAACCCCACAGGTGATATGCAAATAGGAAAGTCCTTCCCCGGATAGAAGAGCTGCAATTTTTTTTGTGTCCTCTATTTGAAGTCCCCCCTCTACATAGTCATCCCCATTTAACCGGCATCCAACAATAAAATCACTCGGGACCTGGCTTCTTACCATTTTAAGGATGTTTTTTAGAAACCGAACCCTTCCTTTCAGATCCCCTCCGTACGCATCGCATCGAAAATTAGTTCTGGGGGACAAGAACTGGTGTATAAGATAGCCGTGGGCGCCATGAATCTCAATTCCGTCAAAGCCGGCTTTATAGGCCCTTAATGCTGCCTGTCCGAATCTCCTTTCAATGTCTTCGATCTTTTCAATGGAAAGCGATAGGGGAACCTCTCCGAAATAAGCACATGGAATGGCTGAAGGTGCACAGGGCCGACAGCCGGTTATTTGAGAAGAGGTCTGCCTCCCTGCATGGGCTAACTGGACCAGCATCTTGGTTTCAGGGCGATGGCGCTTCATTGTCAATTTACTGAGAGGAAAAACAAACGAGTCATCGTATAGGCACAACCAGTTGGGAGAACCTTTCCCCTCAGGCGACACCGCTGCAGCCTCTACAATGATAAGTCCGGCGCCCCCTTGGACACGCGCGGCATAGTAGGCGATCTGCCTCTCAGTGATGAATCCATCAGGCGAGGCATAATTGGTTACCATCGGAGGCATGACAAATCTGTTTTTCAAATGAAGGTTGTCTTTTTCTAAGGGCCGGCTCATAAATCTCAAAGGCTGCACGCGTCATCTCTCCTTGGTAGGGGCCTTATAAGGTGATCCTTCCCCTTCAATATCGGTTCGGGGCCTTTACCCGATCAGGCGGCAGGGGCGCATTTTTCAATCTTGCATAAAAGTCCTCGGAGTGGGGTGGACGACACAGCAGGATCATGGGCCATGTGGTCGGTAAGAAGATTGTCATTCACCGTCTTCCACCCATCATCGAAACCGTACCAAAAGCCGTGGTAGACATGAACCACCCTCGGATGAAGTCCCTCTAATGGCCTGACCCTTGACCTCATCTTTCCCCTGGGCGTTATAACCCACACCCAGTCATTCTTCTTCAGGCCGTCCTTTTCCATAGTGTCGGGGCAGATCTCCACCGAAGGGTCTGGGAATCGTTTCCTCAACGAAGGGACATTCCGATGTGCAGAATGCAAATAGGCGATGCTCCTTCCGCCAGTGGTAAGAACGAGCGGATATTCTTTTGCCAGCTCTGGCGTACTCAGAGGGCTTTCCGGGGGTTCCTCGTAAGACGGTAAGGGAGAAAGACCTAAATCTGAAAGTCTCTTGGAGTACAGTTCGACCTTGCCCGAGGATGTCTGAAACCTCCCCTGTTTTTCGTACTGTCTGTACCCAACAGGGATAGAGATTTGGCCCAGCTTCTTAAATTTTTCAAAGGTGACCCCGGCAGGTTCCAGACGATAGTCCAACGATTCCTCGACGGAAGACCAGTACCCTTCGAGTTTCATCCTTTTTGCCAGCTCGATCAAAATCTTTTTCTCATCCCAGCAAAACGCCGGAGGGCTAACCGCCTTGACCTGACAAAAGACATGGTTCTTCATCATCAAATCTTCAATGTCGTCGCGTTCTGTCCAGTGAGCCGCAGGCAGTATTATCTCGGCCATCTCTGTAGTCGGCGTTCTGAAATAATCGACACAAGCAAGGAAGTCAATCTTGCTCAAAGCCTCCCTGACAACGCTGGAATTAGCAAAAGATATCATGCTATTGTTGGCAAACAAAAGAAGCGCCTTAACCGGATAGGGATCTTTTTCCAAGATGGCCTTCCAAACAGATTCTGCGGGAGACATGGTGTATCTTATTCCCGGAAAGTCCCTGGCGCCCAACCTCTTTGCAATCTGTTCGGAGCTAAGGTTACTGCACGCATCAAAATCCGCACCATAGCAGGCTCTCTTCTTTAATGGGGAATAGTAGGAAAGGTTCCCCCCTTTAACTTCCAGGTTCCCCGTAATTGCGCTGAGGATAGTTATAGCTCTGTTCAGCTGAAATGAATTCGTGTTTTGACAAACGCCTGCCATCCCTGAACCGATACAAGCAGGTTTTGATCCGGCATATAGAACGGCCGCATCCACAATTGCTTGAGGGTCGATCCACGTGATTTCACCTGTTTTCGATGGCGTAAAGGCCTTGATATGGTCTTTGAGTCTATCGAATCCGACTGTCCAGTTTTCAACAAAATCCTTATCATAGAGCCCCTTTTCTATGATTATGTTCAACATGCCTAATGCAAGAGCATCATCGGTTCCGGGTCTAATTCTTAGCCATATGTCCGCCTTCGCTGCAACTTTGGTTTTCCTTGGGTCAACGACAATCAGTTTCCCCTTATTCCGAAGCCCTTCACGAATATCATTCAAAAAAAGTCCCGGCCACGCCGAGTGAGGGTTTTGCCCCCACAACAACATGCAATGGCTGTTTCCATAGTCAGCATTCGCCATGAAGGAAAAGCCGCATGTATATATACTCCCTGCCATAATGGGATAGCCGCTCAGATTTTGCGTTCCCATAAAATTAGGAGATCCGAACAATGACAAAAATTTATTGATATACGGGGGTAGACCCCGAGTGGTTCCCTGCCCAAAGACGACCGCCTCAGCACCGTTCGCATCCCTTATCCTCAATAATTTAGATGAAATTTCACCGATGGCATCCTCCCAACTTATTTCTACCCACTTCCCCTTTCCCTTATTCCCCATTCTCTTTTCCGGATGGGTCAATCTTTCAGGGTGGTATATGATCTCGCTTGCGGCTCTGCATTTAGGGCAAATGAAGCCTCTGCTAAACGGGTGATCTTTATCGCCTTTCACAGCTACAATTCTGTCATTTTCTACTTCGATTAAGACACCGCACCTGGAATGGCACTCAAAACAGAGACTTCTAATAATTCGACGACGGCTCACATACCTCTCCTTCCCAAAACGAGCAAAGAAACTTCTGTGAAACAGGAGCCCTTTGACAACCGAACACGGTGGTCTCCTGGATGCTTTCTAAGAAACATTTTTCCCCGGTTCTCAATCTGCGATTTACCAGGGGTAACCCTGCGACACTTCCCGCAAACAAAGGGTCCGCCCGAGAACAACTTCACATTTTCCCATCTCAGCTTCGGGCCATCTTCCGTCGCCGCTCAATCGTGAACTCCCCGAAACCCCGCCAAGGCGGGGCTTTTCCTGTAGCTTCATTCAATCGCGACAACCAAATCTGACCCAAATCCGAGCGTCCATTCTGCGACGTTATTTCTGGGCGACCCCTAAGAGAATTCATAATCCGCAGGCTGGCAGATACAATCAATCTTTCGCCTTTTCAAAACCTGCGGCAGCTTCACGCGTGAAGCAAAACAACCCTTGGAACAGCCCGCGAATGTTGTAATGCGCACTCCTCAAATTAAAGACCCATCTGTTGTGCCACAAGTTCCCGATGAAACCGCCCATCTCCAAAAACAAGCTCGCCAGCTTTGGCCTGTCTAAAATAGAGATGCAGGTCATGCTCCTCCATGAAACCTATCCCGCCCATAACTTGATGCGCCAAAGCGACCAACTGCCGGCAGGAATCGCTGACCCAGGCCTTGCACATAGATGCCTCCATCTCAAACGAAAGACCCTCGCTGATTCTCCATGCCGCCTCAAAAGTAATAAACCTGGAGGTCTCGAGAAGCGTTAGCATATTTGCGCAATGATGCTTAACAGCCTGAAAGCTCCCAACCGGCCGGCCGAATTGTTCTCTCTCTTTGAGATAGGGGACGGCCAAATCCATTGCCCTCTGTCCGCAGCCGATCATTTGCGCGCATTTGGCTACTGAGGCCTTTTGGAGCACGGCATTCAGGACAGACCAGCCCATTTCTATCTTACCCAATAGATTTCGTCTCGGAACCCGGACCTGGTCGAGGTTAACAGCACACTGCCTGTCCCCTGCAATAGTATTGTGAAGATCAACACTTACGCCTGGATCTTTCCTTCCCACAATAAAGAGGGACAAGCCTTGTTCATAATCACCCGAGGGTTCGCCGGTCCTGGCAACACAAATGATTTTATCGGCGACATGTGCGTCCGGAACAAACAGCTTCATGCCGTTAAGAACAAAATCACCGTTATCCAATTCAGCTTTAAGCGATATCCCCTGGGGAGTATAACTCGCTCCTGTCTCAGTCCATGCAAGCGTTAAAAGTTCTTCCCCGTTTGCCACCCTGGGGAGAATCTCACTTTTTTGCTCCTCGTTACCAGCCTCAAGAATGGTCATCGCTCCATGAACTATCGTGGAAAAATAAGGGCCTGGCAAGCAGACATATCCCATCTCATACAAGAGGACAGCTAAATCCAGAAAGTTCCCTTCGTAGCCCCCATACTTCTCAGGAAACAAGATCCCCATCCAACCGAGTTCCGACATCTTCTTCCATAACTCAGGAGTGTAACCTTTTTCATCACTTGCCATCTCGCGAACAAATTTAGAGGGGCACTCTTTGCCAAGAAAGCCGTGTGCTGAATCTCTCAAGATTTGTTGCTCTTCACTGAAACCAAAATCCATGTTCTTACTCTCCTTTCCTCATTACCCTCTCGGCAGACCCAATCCCCTCTCAGCAATAATATTTCTTTGAATTTCAGAAGTGCCTGCGTAAATTGTTTCTACAATACTGGATCGATAGAAAAATTCCACCTTACCGGCAAGGGGCGCCCATTGATCGCCCTTTTTTAACTGCCCGTAGAGGCCAAGCACCTCCATCCCCGTGTTACAGATGCGTTGGGCCACTTCAGTGGCAAACATCTTTTCCATTGATGATTGGTAATTTGGAATCATCTCCCTGTCCAGCATATACGCAAGCTGGTAGTATAAAAGTCTGGATGCCTCCAGTTCAATAGCCATCTGTGCCAGCCTCTGCCTGATCAGCGGGTCCTTAGAAAGCGCCTGTCCATTTACGAAGGTTTTTTTCGCATAATCAACAATTTCTTCAAAAAGTCTTTTATAAGCACTAGGTGGAAACATTCTTTCAAAATCGAGTGCTCCCATCAAATAGTAGAAGCCTTTGTTCTTCTCTCCCATCAAATTTTTTTTGGGAACGATAACATCGTCATAATAGACTTCGTTGGTCCGCCAACCGGCCATTGTGATGAGGGGCCGAATCGTGATCCCAGGGCTTTTTAGGTCGACTATCATAATCGATATTCCCTTGTGCTTCGGCCCATCAAAACTGGTTCGCGCCGCAAGCCAGTGATAATCCGCCACGTGTGTATGTGTATTAAACGTCTTCTGACCGTTAACAAGGAAATGATCTCCCTTGTCCTCCGCTCGTATGTTCAGGGCAGCGAGATCAGAGCCCGCCTGGGGCTCAGTATAGCCAAGCGCGAATTCGATTTCCCCTCTGGCAATAGGAAGCAGGAACTCATTTTTCATTTCCTCGCTCCCATCCCTCAAGATCATAGGCCCTGCATTGTACGCGCCCACAAAGTATAATGGCAGCTCAAAATATGCCATTTCGTCGCGGATCATATAAGTGATCATCTCAGAAGAGTCCAGTCCGCCATATTCCTTCGGCCAGGCAGGCGTCAACCACCCATTTACAGCAAGTTTCTTAATGAACCTCCTCGCCTCGATACCCCCGAAAACCCCGCCAAGCTGGTGCGTCTCTTCGACGATCTCAGGCGTCACATTTTCCTTTATGAACTCGCGAACCCGTGCGATTAAATCCGATTCTTCTTTCTTAAATTGAAACTCCATCCGGCAGTCCCTCCCACTTTTAACTAAAAATCAATAATCATATTTGAAAATTAAGCACAAGCCTATTTCAAGAGCAGATCTCCCAGCTTTTTTAAATGGCCTGTGCCCTTTTAAGCAATTATTTTCTGATTAGACGAAATCTATTTTTGACATGTCATAGCTATAGCGTTAAATGCTCTCTTAACAGCGCTTCATTGCTCATGAGCTCATCTATTCTTCCCTCAAAGCAAATTTTTCCTCTATCGATTATATAACATCTTTCTGCGATTTTTTGCGCAAATCTCATATTTTGCTCTGATAGCAGCATATTTACTCCTTCGGCCTTTATCCCATTAATCGTATTGGCGAGCGTAGATACGATAATTGGAGCAAGTCCTTCAGACGGTTCATCTAAAAGTATAAATTCAGGATTCCCCATGAGCGTCCTGGCAATGGCAAGCAACTGTTGCTCTCCGCCGCTCATATTGCCCCCAAGTCTTTGACCCCCTAACGCCTTGAGGTTTGGAAACAATTCATAGATTCTTTCAATTGTCCATCCAGCGCCCCGTTTTCCAGGCTTCATTTGCCCCATCTCAATGTTTTCTGTTAATGTCAAATTGGAATAAATCCTTCGATCCTCCGGTACATACCCAATGCCCAGTCGTGCTATCTGATAGCTTTTTAGCCCGCGTAGTTCCTTTCCCTTAAATACAACGCTGCCTTGAGCGGGTTTAACAATCCCCATAATGCTTTTGAGAGTCGTTGTTTTCCCAGCCCCGTTTCTGCCGATAAGAGCTACAATCTCTCCACCCCCTACTCTCAACGAAACGCCTTGTAAAATGTAGCTCAATCCGTAATAAGAGTGCACGTCAAAGACTTCAAGCATCAGAAATCCTCTCCAAGATATGCATCAATTACCAATTTATTCGTTCTCACTTCATCGGGCCTGCCTTCGGCAATAATTGCTCCCTGCTGAAACACCGTAATCCTATTGGAGACAGCGAACACAGCATCCATATCATGCTCAATGAGAATAATAGTCAGCTTTTCCCTCTCAGCAATTTCCCTTATTAAATTCATAATATTACGGTTTTCCCGGGGATTGAGCCCTGCAGTTGCTTCGTCCAGCAGTAGCAGCTTCGGCCTGTGGGCGATACTTATACCGATATCCAGCTTTTTTTTATCTCCATGAGAGAGCTTTCCAGCAATTCTATCTGCCTCATTTTCCAGCCCAATCTTCTTCAGAATGCTGAAACATTCCGCCCTTATATCGTCCCTCAGTTGCGGTCGCGAAAAAAATGCCATGTTCTTCCTGTAAATATTCAGAACCGGAAGAGCGATATTCTCAAACACGGTTAACCCGGCAAATACATTTATTATTTGGAACGACCTGCCGATCCCGTATTTGACGATTTCATATGGGGGCCTTCCCGTGATATCATTTTCTTGAAAAAACACCTCCCCTGCGCTAGGCTTTAGTTTGCCCGTCAGGACGTTAAAGAACGTTGTCTTCCCTGCGCCGTTTGGACCAATAATCGCCCTAACTTCGCCTTCTTTAACCTCCATGGAAATGTCGTTTAACGCCCGAAATTTTCCGAATCTTTTTGAGAGATGTGTCGTTCTTAAAATACTCATAGCTTAACACTCAATTTTTCTTCAATAAATCCCATAACACCCTTGCGGAAGAATAACACGATGAACAACAATACAATACCAAGAAAAAGGACCCAATTCCCTATAATCGTCATTAGATAGGTTTTCAGAAGAATGTAGATCATTGCCCCAAAGAAAGGTCCACTGAAGGTATAAATGCCGCCGATCAGCGTCATGATAATCGGTTCAGCGGATGTCGACCAGTAACTTAATTCCGGATATGCCATCTTAGTCAATGAGCCGTGAAGTGCTCCTGCAACGGCACAGTAAATAGCGGATATAACAAATGCAATCAGTAAATACCGCTGGGGGTTGACACCTACAAATCTGGTTCGATCCATGTTATCGCGAATCGAACGCAAGCTGAGCCCGAAGGACGATCTTGTTATCAATCTCATTATATAAACCAGAATAACGAAAAGAATTAAGGTGAAATAATAAAAATTAACTGGCGGTCCTAAGTCAATTTTTGTGAAGTAAAAATCGACGATACCCCGTGAAACATCAGGAATTCCGTCGTCTCCTCCAGTAAAGTCTCTCCAGCGAAAAACAATCGCGTATATCATCTGGGCAAATGCCAGGGTCAAAAAAGCAAAGTAGAGCGCGCCGAGCCTGACGCTGAGAAAACCCAAAACAATCGATACAATTATTGTTACGGCGATAGCGACCAGAAACGGCAACCATATTGAAGTGCAGAAGTGTTTATACATCAGTGCTGCGGAGTACGCCCCTAAAGCAAAATATGCAGCTTGTCCAAAGGACAAATATCCGCCATGTGAAAAAAGTAAATAAAATCCGTACGAAAAAAGTGAATATATGAGGATTTCGTTGAGCAGATACAATCCAAAGGATGAGATGAATAAAGGACAGGCAGTCAACAAGACGAGAGTACTTATCGCCAACACCCAGCCCAAACCGACATTATTCTTCATTTACTTATTCCTTTTGACCAAGTAGCCCCTGCGGTCTTATGAGAAGTATAACAGCCATAATAATGAATGGCAGTATCATTGAAAATTGGGCGAAATAGTGATTTCCAAACGACTCGAAAATACCTATTATGAGCGCTGCTATAAGTGTTCCGACCAGGCTTCCAAGGCCGCCTATCACAATAATGGCAAAACAGAGCACAGCTATGTTGGCGCCCACGCCAGGAGTGATAGCTGTCATAGCTAACCCCATTGCCCCGCTAAACCCGGCTAAGGCAACCCCCAGGCCGAACATGCCACAGTAGATAAGCGATACGTTAACTCCCAATGCAGCCGTAATTTCAACGTCAGAGGCAGCAGCCCGAGAAGCCTTGCCAAAATTGGTTTTATAGAGAAAAAGCCACATCAGAATGGCTACAATAACGGAACTAACGAGCGTAAAGATAGAATATTTTGGAAAAGGAAGTTCAAATATGAAGAGTGCACCTAAAAGAAATTGTGGAATCGCTAATGTTCTTGGCTGTCCGCCCCAGATTTCAAGAACAAGGCCATCGATAATCATAATGAATGAGAAGGTGAGCAGAAGCTGATAAAGATGTTCACTCTCATATATTCTCCTTACGAAGAAGGTTTCCAGTAAGATACCTACTAATCCCACGAGTAAACCGCTCGCTACGATTAAAACAAGAAATACGACTAAACTTCCGCCCAATGGAAGTAAAGACAACGTAAAAAACGCCCCCAGCATGACAAGTGAACCATGGGCAAAGTTGATAATGCGCAAAACGCTAAATGTAAGAGTCAAACCGGATGCCATTAAAAAGTATAGCATCCCTCGCGACAATCCGTTCAGAATGTCCATTACCAGGATTCCGAAATCCGGCATTTTCATACCCCCGGGAAACAGAAGGCCTTATTTCAGGCTCTACAAAGGCAAACAACCCATCGAGATTTACCTTTGAATGATGCTGCAAAATTGCGGCTTCTTTAATTCTGCTAATCACATATCACAATTTTGATGGTCTCGTAAAAAGTCAGATTTCTCACAGAGCCCTCACAGAGATAACATATTAAAATTATTGTATCTATCTTTGCGAGCTTTGCGTCTTTGCGCGAGATTTTTCCTTTTTACGAATGCATCAATTTTGTAAACGCAAAAAAAAGATCATCGCTTTAACGGGCGGAAAAACAGACTATTGTTTAAAGAATTAAGGGAGCCCGTTATAGCGATGCTTGCGTTTAACAGACTCCCTTTTTGGACATCACCTTTTTAGAGCTTCCTCTACCGGTATCATGAGCTTTTTCCCATCGATGGTGGTATACCACTCCACCTTCCATCCGTTTTCGTTTTTTGAATCGGGGACAATTCGGTAGAAAGGCATATTAAAATAAGCTTGATGGTCCCCATCTCTAATCCATTTTTCACCGAGCGGGCTTTTTACGGTCAGCCCTTCAAGTGCCTTACGGATATCATCCACCTTAAAGCTGTTTGCCTTTTCTATAGCGGTTTTGTACGCATTTACAGCATCAAAACCAGGAACTGCATGGCCCTGCGCAGCCGTAAAATACTGTTCTCCATATTCACCCTTGAAGGCTTTGTCGAATAATCGAGACATTTCGTTGTCGTAAGCAAGATCGAGATAGTGTTCCCTGGTCCATATATCGACCATTCCGTTCTTTAGTGCGACCGGAATATCCCAATCCAGATGACTGCACGCAAATACCTTGATATTTTTAAATAGCCCATATTGATTTGCTTCCCGTATAAAAGCGATCATGTCCCCGCCGTAAAGCACACTGTACAAACCATCCGGTTTCGCTGCCATAATGGCAGTGATATCCGGCCCATATCCTCCCCCGGCGCCGAATTTGGGCCACCTATCTGCAACTACCTCGAATTTTGGATTTTTTTCCTTCATCTTTTCTGCGAAATTGTCCCAGCAACTGTGCCCGTAAGCATAATCGGGTGATATGTTCGCCCACTTGTCAACATTCGGGAACTGTTTATGTATTACGTCAACGAGGGCGTAGTTGGCTGTCCTTGCATCATCCGTGATTCGAAACACATTGCGACTGAAGTTTTCTCCTGTTATTTTTGTACTATGGGCGGCGCACGTAATGAGTAAGGAGTCAAGTTCTTCCATCACCGGCCCGAGCGCCAGTGCGACACCACTACTTATACAACCCAGGAATAAAGAAACCCCTGCCTCTTTGTGGAGTTCCCTCGCCATTCGGACCGCTATAGCAGGGCGAACTTCATTATCCCTTATTAAGAGCTCTACCTTTTTCCCCAAAATGCCGCCTTTTTCATTAATCAACTTAACGGCTAACAGCGCACCCTTGCTCATAGGCTCGCCGGTCCCCGCGAAGAGGCCTGTCATCGGAGCGATGAAACCAATTTTGATGGTTTCTTCCGCCTGTGCCCGTGAAAATCCCGAAAGAGAGATTACCATGCCTACGAAGACCATAACTGCAATAAACGAATAGAGATGTTTGTTCCTTTTCATGGCAATTGTCCTCCTTGTCCTTAAGGGTTGACTTAATTTTTTAAAATAATCGCCGAACCGTTTCCTCCCAGACCCAGTGTCTGGAGCAGACAGGTTTTTGCTCCTTCAACCTGACGAGATCCCGCTTCCCCACGCAACTGCCAAACCCCCTGAGCTACCTGGAAGAGTCCCATCGCCGTTGTCGCTTCACCAAACGCAGCAAATCCACCGCTCGGGTTTATGGGCAGTTTTCCATTGGGATAAGTCTCATCTTCTTCCACCAGGCGATCACAGTCTCCCGGTTCGCAGATGTCCCATGCCTCGGGCATGAATAGCTCGTGACCGGCACAATTGTCCTGCAGTTCAATAAAATCTATCTCTTTTGGCGCTATACCCGCCTTCTCAAACGCCTTTCTCACGGCCAGCGTGACCTCACTTGTGAAGGCCACAGTATCGGATGGACTGCTGACAGACACCTCCGGGATCCGAAACTGGCGATCCCCAAACTGCATGGTGGCCACGGCACTGGCGGCAACCCATACTGGATTGACGCCAATTTGAGCCGCCTTTTCCTTTGAACAAAGTACGGCTGCTGCGGCCCCATCGCTTACGGCACAGATTTCATACAGCCTGAGGGGATAATTGACCATTGGTGAGTTCAAAACCTCTTCCAGGGAAAAAACTTTCTTATACCGGGACAGGGGGTTTTCCGCCCCCACCTTATGGGACTTTACCGCTACCTTGGCAATATGTTCCTCAGTGGTGCCAAAATCCTCCATTCGGCGAGTGACCTCCAAAGCCCAATATCCCGGGTTGGGGATACCAATGGCTTTCCACCGAATGTAATCCACATCCGTAGCGTCATCCGCAGCCCCGGGAGTCCTCGGAATGAAGCCCTTTGGCATTTTTTCTCCAGCCACGGCAAGGACGATATCGGAAGCACCGCTGGCCACCAGGTTATAGGCGACATTAAAAGCATTGGCGCCGGTTGCGCAAGCCGATGAAACATTGTATATCGGTATACCGCTGCGCCCGATCATCTGGGCAATTTCGTTCCCAGCCAGCCCCCATCCCATACCGCCTGAAAAGCGTGAGCTTCCTGCGGCGATCGCTTCCAAGTCTTTCCATTTAATTCCGGCATCCTTTAGTGAGGCTTCGACGACCTCGGTCAACATGTTTATTAAAGGCTTGTCCGGGAATTTACCCCAGGGGTGCATCCCAACCCCCATAACAGCAACGTCTCTCATGGTCTTTTCTTCTCCTTTTCTTTGTAGAATGGTATCTGCCAAATCCTTAGAGAATTAAGCGAGCTAACTTAATCAAAACAAAGCTAATTACATTGGTTTAAATTTCCAGGTCACCACATCTTTACCATCATCTTCGTACGCCTTTTCCAAGAGGAGTTCCAATTCCATTCCTATCTTCAGCTTATCAGGATCTGATTCAGTGAGCATTCCTGCGACCCTTATTCCCTCTGGAAATTCCACAACACCTATTCCGAATGGAACGAAAGGATCCGACGCTTTAAACGGCGGTGGGGGTGGATAATGCTGGACCGTAAAACTCCAGAGCTTGCCGCGTTTGCTCAATAAGGCCTCCTCTACCCTCTTGTCATTACAATCGGGATTGCTGCAGGAGATGGTCTTAGGGAAAAAGTAGGTCCCACAGGATGTACATCTGGAACCAATAAGCCGTGGATCCTCCATGTCCAGGGTAAATAATCCTTCAATGATGGGGCTTTTTTCTGACGCTGTCATTTATGCATACCTCCTTTATCTTTTTAGTTTAATACCCAGAGCACTTCTATCAAATGCGTTCGAAGGCACCCCTTCCTTCCTCAGTTTATATTTCTCGATCCTCAAGGTACCTGTTTTTGGCATTTCGGAGCGTATGACCAGGTACTTAGGAACCATAAAATAAGCCATATTTTCATTGCAAAACTCAAAAAATTGCCTGGGGTCAATTGTTGCACCCTCCTTCGGCACCACATGGGCCACAATCTCATCATGTCCGAGATCACCTTTCCTGTCTACAATGGCAACTTCCATGACCGACGGGTGCTTTCTGATAACCGCTTCCACCACGGAAGAGGAGACATTTTCCCCTCCCACCCTCAAATAATCTTTGATTCGGTCAGCGAATTTCAGATGTCCTTTTTCATCAATCATCCCCAGGTCTCCGCTGTACCAGTATCCATCCCTGATCATTTCCTTGCTCTTCTCAGGGTCCTTGTAATATTCCGTTAAGATGTACTCGGGCCCTAACTTATGACCGTATACAATCTCACCCACTTCGCCCCTGGCCCTTTCCGTCCCAGTTTCCGGATCCAAAATTTTCAAATTCGTATACAAGGCAGGGGGACCCGCATTTCCAAATTCAGGCCTCTCGTAATCAGCTATTGCCGCAACCGGGGCTTCTGTCGTACCGTATGCTTCCATAAATTTAATATTTGGCCATCTTTCGCGAATACTTTGGGGATCATCCACCGGCCACCCAATCCATATTCTCAACTGCTCTTTCCCGATCATTTCGTCATCAGTGACGGGCTGATTCAGAATAATCGGTATGATGGTGCCCGTGCTGAACGTAACCGTTGCCTTAAACCGAACCACTTCCTTCCAGAAGTTTGATGCGGAAAACCAAGGGACCTGAACGAGTTCAGCTCCGGCGGCCATAGCCAGAGGCCCCCCCCAAACAGCATATCCGACGTGGTACATGGGCAATATATAATAAATGACGTCCTTATTGGTAAGTCTGAAATAATCCGCAAAATAAAGAACCCTATATATGTAGTTTTTGTGCGTAATAACCGACCCTTTGGGTACGCCGGTCGTTCCCGATGTATACCAAATCCCCTGGATATCACTTCCTGTTATCTTTTCTGTTATTCCAACGTCGGTGGGATACTCCAAAAACTCCGAAAAAAGGAATGATTTGATTCCTTTTACATCCTGTTTGCTGTCTGTAAAAAAAAGACCCTCCAGCCCCTGTATCAACGGGAGAATCTTAGCTATTTTGTCTGAAAAGAGTTCGTTTGTTGTTACAAGATATTTTGAATCAGAATGCTTGAGTATATATTCAAGAGGTTCTCCCCTGACAAAAGGATTGATCGGGCACATGATTGCACCACACTTTCCCAATGCGTGATAAAGATAGGCATACTCCACGCAGCTTGGCAGAAATATGGCTACATGATCTCCTTTCCGAATTCCACTATCATTCAAAAAATTGCAGATCCTGTTAACGTTTTGACCAAATTGCGAGTAGGTCACAACCTCCTCGGCCATCCTAAAAAAAACTTTTTTATCAGGCTCCTTGACATTCTCAATTGCCCAATCCAGCAAATCCCCATAGGTTTCAGGATATTCGGGAGATTCATAGACAGGACATTCACGCTTTTTCATCAATCTCCTCCCTTTCTTCAAAAGCTGTCCCTGTTTCTTCAATTACAAAGCGAAATAGCCTTTCAATCGAAACGCGTTCCCCCACAGACCAGCCAGGATTGACCTGTCACATAACTTGCGGCATCACTTGCCAAAAAGGCAATAACATTGGCAACTTCCCTTGGTTGCCCCACCCTTTTCAGTGAGCACCTTTTTACATACCCTTCAAGACCGGCCTGGCCTGTAGCCTTCCCCATCGGTGTTTCAATAAGTCCGGGACAAATCGTATTAACATTGATGCCGTAGTCCCCAAATTCCCTGGCTATAGAACAGGAAAAGGCGTTTATCGCGCCCTTACTGGCCGCATAGTGGCTTGCGCCGATTGCCGATCCTTCTTTTCCCGCAACAGAAGACACCGAAATAATTTTGCCGTATTTTCGCTCAACCATTCCTGGCAATACCATCTTAATACAGTTGACGCACCCGAAAAAATTAACGTCGAGCATTCGTCTAATGTTGGGGATGGGCATTTCCAGAAACGGAATCGATTCCCAAATCCCGGCTACATTGGCCAGAATATCTATCTTCTTGTATTCCTGAAGAATACCTTTAAAAACTCGGGTCACCATATCAGTGTCAGCGACGTCCAGGGCGTATAATCCGCACGAACCGCTCTTTTGACTGATCTCTTGCCCCAGTGTTTCCAGTTGACCCCGATTGAAATCAATGAGAACCAGTCTGGCGCCTCTTTCTGCGAACACCTCTGCTGTCGCCTGACCGATTCCGCTGGCCGCCCCTGTGATTACGGCCACCCTCTCTTCCAGTAAAAATTGGTCCATCCGCATCTCCATTAAGCCTCAGGCCAGGATCGCATTTACGAATAGCCTCGAGGCCTCCTCTCCTATCTGTAACAGATTATATTTTCTTTTAAAAATGACCCACGGAATAATGATGTGATCGATTGTTCCGAATACCAAGTCTTGAAAAACTGTAATCTCAAAATCGCTCGAAAAAATGCCCTGTTCTCTGCCTTCTAAAATGATATCGCCAATTTTCTGCTCAATCTCCTGAAGAATTGTGTTGCCTCTTGACTGGTAGAATTTTCTATTGGGTCTCAGCATCAGGACCAATATGGACGTGAAGTATCTATTGTTATTTAAAAACCTGAAGCAGAATAAAATCGCCCTTTCCAACTTTTTTTCCGGTGAGGCGCCATCAATATAGCTCAGTAGCTCAAGCAAGTTCTCTTCAGGTATATTAAGGAATAAATCCTCTTTGTTCCGGTAATATTCATAAATGGTCCCGTCAGCAACCTTTGCTTCTTTTGCAATTTCCGAAATGGTTGCACCATCGTATCCCTTTTCAGCAAAAATCTTGGTCGCAGACTGGACTATTACTCTTTTTCTTTCAGTTTTTGAATCCAGGACAGTTTCGATGCTTTTTTTGAAATTTAAAGAGCGTAGGATCAGGTCGGCAATACTGTCTGCACGGGCCAACGGACTTTGATACTCTCGGAAGACCCAACTTAAAGCTGCATGATCCATAGTCCCCATAACCATGTCACGTACCAAATTGGGTGATTTCACGTCATAAAAAAGGCCTTCACTCATACCCTCTTCGATCAGACCGATAATTATTTTGCTATAATCCTTGATCAGCTTATAAGCCTTCGAGCTATAAAATCTTGCATTGGCTCTGCACTCCAAGAGTAAAACATTTGTATATTCTCTATTAGCAGTGAAGTACTTACAGTGAAACCAGATAAGCTTTCGCAGCTTGTTGTCCGCTCCCTTAATTCCCTCGAGTTGATCACTGAGGCTTGACAGAAACTGAATCATCTGCGCCTCTGGGATGGTGAATAGAATGTCCTCCTTCCCTTTGAAGTCATGATAAACAGCTGAATCGGCGACCTTTGCTCCTCGCGCAATTTCGGAAATTGTTGATTCAAAAAATCCCTTTTCAGAAAATATCCTGGTAGCTGATTCCAAAATAGCTGATTTTTTATTTCCAATTTTCTTTTTCATGAAAAATTAGCGAAGGCAAGCCCGCAGCATAACTTCGAGACGCAACAAACAGCCGGGCATCCCCGGCACAATTTCCAGACACGGATTCTCTGGTTCCCGGACGTATTCTTCTTTGTGAACAGCGGCGTGAAATTCCAATTTAAATAAGCGCTACTATAACTAAGAAAGCCGTGCAGGGCGCTCCTGAAGATACAAAAATGAGGATCGTTTATTGAAAAAATATTACCATTCAGTTTAAAAGTTAAATTGAATGGCATTCTAAATTTCTCTCAAATCATTTGTCAACAAAAAAATGCCGCAATTTTGTAATCGTTTCTAACATTTTGATATATTTATATATTATTTATAAAATAGACGGGCAAACATAGATGCCGTTGAGATGCAGGCATCACCGCAACCCATCTGGCGCCAGGCTGCCGGACAGGGTGTCGTATGGGGGCTCGGTGAGACTAACCCTGAGTCCATACTCTTTGATAATCAGTTTTCTGAGGGAAGTTTCAGGGTAACGGGCCTGAATAATCAGCCGTGTTCGTTTTTTTTGGGAGAGGCTGCCACTGATCCGGAAGGAGTTCTTTGAGCCTACGATTTGAGCCTACGAACAGGATCGCTCATGATACGCGTGAGGACATCATCCAAATACCTCCAGGGACTCACATCACACGCCTTGCAGAACTGAACCTGGGCGTAAAAGTGTGGCTGCCCGGCCGCGCCGTTCGCTGCCGGCAGATAACCGGCTCTTCCAGCCAAGGGCACGGGCGCTCTCACCGCGCCGCCAGGCTCTTTTTCAACGGTCATGATATACAGGCTTTCGTTTTTCTAAAAAAGCCTGCACTCCTTCCTTGTGATCCTCAGTGGTGCCGCATATTAATTGAGTGCGGTTTTCCAGTTGAAGCGCGCTTTCAAGGCTGGACGCATCGGTATTGTAATTCAAGATTTCTTTAGTCATGCGGATACCAAAAGGTGAGTTTTGCATTATTTCCCTGGCAAGTTCCAATGCGGCTTCGTCAACTTGGCCATCTTTGACCACTTTCGATACCAAACCAAATCTCTCGGCGGTAACCGCATCCAAGAAACGTCCGGTATAAAGGTATTCCGAAGCTCGTGAAAGACCGATTATCCTCGGCAAAAAATAGGAACTGCCCCCATCACCAGCCGATAGACCGACTCGGATAAAGGCACCGTTAAACCTGGCTGATTCGCCTGCAACGCGTATATCGCAAGCGAGAGCTAAACTGAAACCAAATCCAGCAGCCGGGCCATGAACAGCACCGATTATCGGCTGTGGCGCACGGCGCATATTCAGTATGGTATCGGAGAAGAGTTCCTGCATCCTATACCGATACTGATTTCCATGTGTTTCGGCATTATCGTCAAGCATGAAATTTTCCTTTAAATCGAGACCGGCGCAGAAAACTCGTCCTGCACCGCGTAGTATTATTACCCGCGTCTCGTAATCTACACGAAGCTTCGTGAAAATGTCTTGCAACCTTTCAATGACGGCTATAGACAGGGCATTCAATCTTTTGGGTCGATTTAAGGTCAATATGCCAATACTATCCTTCTTTTCAAACAGAATTACTTTATCGCCCATGACTCTCCTCCTGCATCTTCATTTTATTATGAAAATTTATGCGGGCTCATGCCAACCGATTCCACCCAAACCTGAACGAATGGATATTTCTCTTTCCGATGATGAATCCCCTTAACGATACCTGTTAGATTTCAGTTGCAATTCCTAATCGTTAGACAATTTCATCCGTGGCAACTCTTCAGCTTTTTGATAAAATGGTTCGCAACAGGTTCGGCCCACGGGGAGCCTGCCATGTTTTCAGATGGCTGAAGTGTTACCATCCGTGCATTTCCGAGCGCTTGCACCCGGATGGAAATTTTTATGTATATATATGTATATAAAGATATAACGAAGGAAATTCCAGTGCTCCTGATGCGGGTTTACATCACGGTGAAATGGGACGCATCAAACTCAGGTCTTCTCTCATACCGTTTCATAAAGAATCCCGGCGCCATGTCAGGGTTTTCGATGATGCTTGGATTGATCTCGATGCCGGCACGGTGAAAAGCCTCAACGATCGCCTTGGGCCGGGGCGGACACCCCTTGACCGGGATCATCTCCTGAATGTCCGGGTTGTCTTTGTGTCGCTGGTACATGCACTTCCCGAAGAGGATGGTCTTTTTCTTCCCAGGGGTGGGCGACATGGACTTGCCGGTGAGGACCTCCACATCGTCCCAGGGCGTCCCCTTCCACGCCCCGGCGACAGCTGCAACCACCACGCCGTTGATGGCCGAGCAGTACGTGCACATGGTCAGGTCATACTTTCGATACGATAAGCCCCTGATCCCTATCTTTTCCATCGAGAGAGGAAGGGCGTCTTCCTTGTTGTACGGGAAGGTGTACCTGTGAACAGCGGCCACATCCTCGACCCTTTCGCCCACCACCGACACTGCGGACAGATCGCAGGTGCGGCTGCGGTTTCGTGCCGCATGGATCAGGTGCGGGGCCTCAGAAGGCGCGTATCCCAGCACCCTGGCCCCCACCATGTCGGCCGAGAGCACATCGGCAGAAGCCACGATGATGTTGCTCCTCCTGGCCCTGCCGTCAAAAGCGGGCCCTCGTTCCAATGTGTACAACCCATCCAAAATGGTCAACATGGGGGGCATGGGATCGGCCAGCTTCGCCACCCAGTAATTGAGGTTCTTGTCCGGATCGGCATTATGGCACTTTTTTCGGGAGTTGATATCTATCATCCCCTTCAAATTCTTGATCCCCAGGGATACTACAGTCTGGGCATGGGTCTTTATCACAGGGATGTCCACCAAAAAATCGCTGTCGAGGATGTCCACATTGAAGTTGAGGGTCTCCCCGTTCCCCAGATCCACCTTCCTGAATCTCCTCTCGAACACATTGACGGCCCTGACGCCGTATCGCTGAATCAGGCGGTTGTATCCCAGGCTTTCAAAGGCATGGACCGGGGCTTCTTTGTCCCTGGTCATTGCCACCATCCCCTCTCCGATGGTGATGTCATCGATCCCCCGTTCCTTGAGGAGAGCGACCGCATCTTCGATCATGCGTGAGGTGGTGATGACGCCCCACTTGGGAAAGGCGACCTTCCGAGTCCAGTAGACGATGTTCGGCTTGATAAAGACCCTGGGATGGGCAGGGAGGTGATCCAGCCCACCGCATAATTCAACCGCCCTGCGGAGGGATTCAAGGGGTTTCTCGTAACGCACAATCGCTACAACCGGTTTTTCCGCCATGAATATCTCCCTTCTCTGTTTGCTAATCCGGAGAGGCCAAAGCCTGCGCAATTGTCAGACAGGGCTACCGGGAACAAAAAGAATGCTTCCCCAAGAACCCTCATGATGCGTCCGCGCTCCAGATTCTGCTGCCCGGTCAATCCGACAGTCCTTAAATCCCTCGACCTCCCAATTCCTTAACCCCTTAATTCCTAACTCCCCACAAATCGCGGGGGTCTTTTTTCCAGGAATGCTGCCCGGCCCTCTTTCAGGTCGTCGCTCTCAAGGACCCGCGCCACGACCGCCTCGGCCTCCTTCAGGTCGCTTTCGTCCATCTGGCTGCCGGATCGCACGATCAGGTTCACGATCCGCTTGATACCCTTAAGGGAGAGGGGTGCATTCCCGGCAATCTCTTCGGCCAGATCATAGGTAAACCGTTCAAGATCTGCCGCAGGCACCAGATAATCGAGGAGCCCTAGCGCCCTGGCAGCCCCGGCGTCATAGGCCCGGCCTGTAAAGAAAATTTCTTTTGTCTTTGAAAGCCCAATGGTCTGGATGAACCGCATCAGCCCCTTCGAGGTGTATATCATCCCGATCTTCGCAGGCGTCATCCCCATCCGGATATGGTCCCCGCCCACGCGAAGATCGCACGAAAGAGCCAGTTCACAGCCCCCGCCAAAGGCGTATCCATTCAGCATGGCAATCACCGGATAGGGATAGTTCACAATCGCTTCCAAAGCCATTTCAAAAGGGGCGAAGGCACAGGACCGGCCGGCTGAACCGGCCCTTCCCGGCGCGCCTTCCACAGACAGGGCGCCGATATCGTAGCCCGAACAGAAGGCCTCATTCCCGGACCCCCGGATGACAATCGCACGGATATCGTCATCCCTTGAAAGCCTCTCCAGCTGACGCTGAAGCACCTGAAGCACCTTTTCATTGAGGGCATTCCTCTTTTGCGGGCAGTTCAGAACAAGCGTGCCCACGCGCCCTCTTTTCCAGGTCAGCAATATGTCATTAACCATTGATCACAGCACACAGATGAAAAACCATACACAGAACCGGATGTCATCCAGACTCCGATTTCGATCACGCCATTTTTTTATCATACATGTTCTCCACCGCTGAGTAAAGCACATCCCCGGATATTGAACTTTTTGTAACCCTTTTTTGATAAAATGGTTGCAACAGGTTCACCCATGGGCCTCCTGCCATGTTTTCAGATGGCTGAAGTGTTACAAATTTTTCAGCTGCTGAAACTTTGTCCGTTATCCTGTAAGTTATCGCGCGATCTCTTTATCCGTCAACCTGCGAACCTGCCAAATAACGAAGTTGGCAAAAAGAAATTTGTCCGGCGAACTGATGCCGGAGATATCCTTGCTGCTGACAGCGAAATGGGTTATAATGGGGTGACCGGCCTGGACGTGGGCGTATCCCTCATCAACATTTAAAGTGTGGGGTCCCCCTTCGCCCTGAACCGGCTCTTATCAGGCCTGAGAAAGCAACCGACATGTCCATTAACACGAAAGAAACGGAATCGCCTGAAGACCGGAGACTCCTTGCAACAGCTACGCTGTTTCGAAGGGATTTCGTTATTGACTGGCTTGTCTCACTAACGGGGGATAGGATTTTTCGATGTCTTGGCATTTTGCAGAAGGCCGTTGAATGCGGATGGTTATCCAGTCCCTCGACCGGAGTCTTCTGCGTCGAACGTCTTCCAAAGGAATATTATTCTCAAATCGATCCGGATGAAAGAGAGGCCCTCCGTAGACGACTTATCCACTTATTGATGAATGAATCCTGGCATTCCGACAATAGCATTTTGAATCTCGCCGATCAACTTCTCGTATACACATCCAATGACCTGGAGAAATGCCGCTGGTTAGTTAAGGCGGGAGATCTGCATCTTGAGGCCTATCGAAATGATGAGGCTGTTCAATGCTATACGAAGGCTATTCAAGACCTGCGCAGAACTGATGGGCCTGAAAGTGACAGTCTTTTCATCCATGTCACCATAAAATACTCAAAAATCTCCACGGCGAAACACCAAAGCCAAAAGGTTCGATCTTTGTTGAAGGAGGCCTTGAAACGTGCCGACAGGTGCAGCGATCAGTCCGGCCATTCTTTGCTGGAAATGCATCTCGCCAAAATTGAGTGGCTGGGTTCCCGTTATGACGCCGCGCTCAGACATTTCGATCGTGGATGGCAGACGGCCAAGAAATTGAAAGACCCCAAATTGATGCGTTCTGCGACGGTTTTCAGTACATTCTTTCTGTACTGGCAGGGACGATTCAAAGAGGCATTGAGAAACTATGAAAAGATCGTCCCGAACGTTGCCATATTTCCACAGGGGCGTTTTCCTATGCTTGCGGGTATGATTGCAGGGCAGTGCTATGCCTTTACGGGAGAGGTCAGCCAGGCATTGGGAATGCTGGATGCCGCCTTTTCGCACTGCATGGAAATGGGGGATATCAGCCTGGCTGCAAACGCAGAAGGGACAATAGGCAGCATCATGCTTCTGATCCACCGTATAAAGGAGGCCATTGTCTACCTTCGGGGCGCATTGGAGAAAGCGCAGCAAAAACAAAACTATTTTCTTGTACTGCTCACGAAGATTTCCCTTGCGTACGCCTATTATCTCATCCATGACCAAAACACCGCCGTTTCCTATTTTGAGCAATTCCTGAAGCAGAGCGATGAGGTCAGAGTCAATGTCCGGATTTATCCCTATCTGATGGACCTCTGCTGGGCCATGGAGCAGGGAAAATTTCCGCGAATCAGGGGATTATCCGTAGAAGAAGAAGTCGGCCGAATGATCAAAAGCCAAAATGTATTTTTAAAGGGTGTAGCCTATCGCTATCGGGCGCTGATCGAAAATGCGGCGGGCTCTCGCGCAGAGCAGGTACTCCGGTCCCTTTCCCTCTCTTCGCAGTTCGTAAAGGAGTCAGGCCATCGGATAGAATATGCCATTACCCAGCTGGAACTGGCACGTCAGTACATCGCGATGGACATTGAGGATAAGGCAAAACCGCTGATATCCGCTGCCGGAGCCTTGTTTTCCAGCCTCGGCGAACATATCGTACCTGAGCATCTGCGCTTTCTGATCACAGAATCGCCCTCTGAAAAAAGAGTCCTTGATGAAATACTGCAGATCAGCCAGGAAATCGTCGCCATCCGAACTCACAATGATTTGATCCAGCACATCATTGGTGTAATGAACGGCCTTGTTGGAGCAGAGCGGGGGGCAATCTTTCTTCTCGAAAAGGAAGACGCGAGATCTGCCCTGCCGGTGCTTCGGGGTTCAAAGAATCTCACCTCAGAAAACATCCATCATGCGAATTTCTCTCAGTCAATGAAAATCATACAGGAAGTTGCTCAATCCGGCAGGCCGCAAATCTGGGAACAGTCCTCGCCTGCACGAGGCGCACCTTTGTCTGGCCAGATTGGACGAGCCTGTATTTGCCTCCCCATGATCCTCAGACAACGGGTGATGGGGGTTCTGTATTTCGACAAGAGATTCCCCGAGAGTTCTTTTGAAACCTCCGACCTCGGAATCCTTTCATACTTTGCTACATTGGGAGCCCTTGCACTGGATAATTCAAACGCATATGAGGAGATCCAGCGACTGAACGAAAGGCTCACAGAAGAAAAACTCTATTACAAAGAAGAACATCCCTACAGCCGCAACTTCGAATCCGTGGTCGGGCAGAGTTCCGCCATCTCAAATGTTCTGGCTCAGGTGGCCAAGGTTGCAAAGACCGATTCGAATGTGTTGATCCTTGGGGAAACCGGGGTGGGAAAGGAACTCGTGGCGAATGAAATCCATAGACAGAGTCGACGAGCAGATAACCCCTTCATCGGAGTCAATTGCAGCTCTCTTCCTGAAAGCCTCATCGCCAGCGAACTCTTTGGGCATGAAAAGGGGTCCTTTACCGGCGCCGACCGAAGACGCATTGGCCGATTCGAATTGGCGGATGGCGGCACCATTTTCCTTGACGAGATCGGAGACCTTCCCCTGGAGATGCAGCTCCATCTCCTGCGCGTCCTTCAAACCAAAAAATTTGAACGCGTCGGCAGCAGCAAGACCATCCATTCCGATTTTCGGCTTGTTGCCGCTACAAATAAAGACCTGAAGGGGGAGGTTGCTGCAGGCCGTTTTCGGTCTGACCTTTATTACAGGCTGAACGTATTTCCCATTACGGTACCTCCCCTTCGTGAAAGAAAAGCAGACATTCCCCTCCTGGCATCCCATTTTCTGGCTCTACATACAAAACGGCTTGGCAAGAACATCCAGTCTTTTTCAAAAGAGACAATGGAAAAACTGATTCGGTATAAGTGGCCTGGAAATATCCGCGAACTCGAAAATATCATCGAACGAGGAGCGATTCTCACTTCCGGAAACGACTTCATTCTGCCTGAAGGACTTCTGAAAGACCCCGCTGCCAGTGTAAAAACAGATGAAAATGTCACGCTTGAGGAAAACGAACGAAGGCATATCCGCAAGGCCCTTGAGCGATCGGGGTGGAAGGTGCGCGGGAGTGGAGGGGCGGCCGAACTTCTTCGCATCCACCCGTCCACCTTGACCTTTCGAATGAAAAAGCTAGGGATTCGCCCACCCCGTGGATTTCCCAAAAAAGGCAGGCCCGTTAATCTGTTGGACTGACCCTGTTTTGAAGGTCGCCCCATGGAAAACCAGCGCATGATGATCTCACGGCGCCAAAATTAGACAACATTTTGGGCTTTTGCCTTCAACATATTGATCTTTATCGGTTTTAACTTTCGCAGGTTTCACATATTTATTTGTAACTTGTTGATGTTATTGATTCTTCTTTTTTCTTTCCTCCAGGCACGTTTTTTGCTAAATTTGCAAACACGGAAAAATACGGTGGGCGTAATTGTTCTTGGTCTATATCATCACCCGCTCTACGATCGAACAGACCATTGCATGACAAAGGGTCATTGGAGGGAACGAGGATGGAATTTGGATTTCGCGAGGAAGAGGAAAAGACGATTCAAGAGGTCAGGTCTTTCATCCAGAGGGAGATCACCCCTGAGGTGGTGGAAGAGTCGTTGGACCTGGGACTCATTTATGGGGGCCGGGAGGGAAGACGATTTATACAAAAACTGGGTGCCCGAGGATGGCTGACCCCTAACTGGCCTCGAACCTATGGCGGCCTTGAGACCTCGGAAATGATCACGTATATGATCCGCGATGAACTCGCGCATGCGTGGGCCCCGACCATCTTTGTGGGAGCCCACATGGCCGGTCCAGCTCTTTTCCGCCATGGAACCGAAGAAATGAAACGGACTTTCCTCCCAAGGATTGCCGGAGGGGAAATCGAATTTGCCCTGGGATACACAGAACCTCAGGCTGGATCTGATCTGGCAGGTCTCAATATTCGGGCCGAGGATAAGGGGGACCATTACCTGATCACTGGGCAGAAGACCTTCAACACCCACTGCCATGTTGCAGACTATCACTGGCTTGCGGCACGCACAGATTTCCAGGCACCCAAGCACAAAGGCATTTCTCTATTTATTGTGGATCTCAAAAGCCCGGGGATCACCATCCGCCCTCTTATCACTATGGCCGGATGGAGAACCAATGAGGTATACTACGACGAGGTAAAGGTGCCCAAGGAAAACCTCGTGGGGGATGAGAACAGGGGATTTTATTATGTGATGACCGCCCTTGATTTCGAGCGCATGGCGCCTCCCGGATCCTACCGACGCCTTTTTGACGAAATCGTGCATTATGTGAAAGAGACGGGTACAAAATATCCTTTCAATTACAGTTATCTACTTGCACGGCAAAAACTGGCTGAGATGGCAATCGAACTGGAGGCCTGCAGGCTCCTGTATTACCGACTTCCTTATATGCTCGATAATGAAAAAGTTCCTGGCTACCAGTCATCGATGGAAAAGATGTTCGTAACAGAGACCATGCAAAGAATAGCCCAGACGGGTATGGAGGTGCTGGGGCTTTACGGGCAACTGAGAAAAGGTACCAAGTGGGCCCCTCTTGCCGGCAGGACGGAACGATTCTACCGGTGGAGTGTCGTTGAAACCATATATGGCGGCACCTCTGAAATCCAGAGAACCTTGATTGCCCAGAGGGGCTTGGGCCTGCCCAGATAAAAGGAGACGATGTGATGGATTTTGAATTTAACGAAGAGCAGCGAATGATGCAACAGGCCGCACGCAGGTTCCTGACTAAAGAGTGCTCCAGCGCGTTTGTCCGGGAAATGGAGCAGGATCCAAAGGGTCATAGCACCGATTTGTGGCAGAGGATGACAGAACTTGGATGGATGGGGCTTCCTTTCCCCGAGACATATGGCGGTGTAGAGGGTACCTTTCTCGATCTGGCTGTCCTCTTGTCTGAGATGGGCTTCGTTTGCTTGCCCGGCCCATTCTTCTCAAGCATCGTCCTGGCAGGAAGCACTATCCTCGATGCAGGAAACGAGTCTCAACGCAGGGCCATATTGCCGCAACTGGCCAACGGATCCCAAATCGCAACCCTGGCGTGGACGGGCACATCGGCCACCTATGCTCCGGAAGGCATTTCACTAAAGGCCGAGGTCTCAGGAGATGCCTACATCCTGACCGGTACGAAGCTCTTTGTCGCGGATGCCCATGTGGCCCATATCATCGTATGCGCGGTCAGAACAAATGTAAATGAACCTGCGCGGCCCGAAGAGGGAATCAGCCTCTTATGGGTAGACAGCCAAAGCAGCGGGATAACCATCGAACCGCTGCAAACAATTGCAGGAGATAAGCAATGTGCAGTCCATTTCCAACGGGTCAAAGTTCCCAGGACGAATCTTTTGGGAGAACAGGATAAGGGATGGCCTGTCTTGCAGCGCGTTTTGCACAAGGCTGCCGTGGCCAAGTGCGCCGAAATGGTTGGCGGGGCAGAGCGCGTCATCGAGCTGGTTATGTTGCAAGCGAGAGAGCGCGTGCAGTTTGGCAAGCCTATAGGCAGTTTCCAGGCCGTCCAGCACCATTGCGCGAACATCTTGACCTACTTTGAAACGTCTAAATTCATGACCTTTGACGCGGCATGGCGAATCACCCAGGGACTGCCCTATGAAAAACAGGCATCCGTGTGCAAGGCATGGGTTAATGATTCCTACAGGAAGCTTTTAGCACTGGCCCATGCGGTCATGGGCGGCATGGGCTTCATGGAGGAACATGATCTGCAGCTTTATTTCAGAAGAGCCAAAGCAGCGGAACTTGTCTTTGGAGACGCCGATTTTCATAGAGACCTGGTCGCCCGGCACATGGGATTGTAGTGACAGCCCAACCAGCATCCCGATGGACGCAATAACAATGCAGGCAAGGATCGGCCATGGAAGACAGGAACAGGCACCCGTCCTTTGCCCGAAGTAATCCGAACGGCTATCCGGTATCAAAAGGATAAGATGTGAAAAGTGACCCGATCTTAGAAATAGACAAACTAACCTTACTCTTCCGGAACATTCGGGCTTTGGATGGAGTCAGCTTTGATGTGCGAGAAGGGGAGATCGTCGCCATTATCGGCCCAAACGGGGCGGGAAAAACCTCCGTTCTGAATTGCATCAGCGGCTTCTACAGACCGCAGTCCGGAGAAATTCGCTTCCTGGGAAAAAGAATTGACCGGGAACCCACCCACAAGATCGCGTCCCTGGGAATCAGCAGAACCTTTCAGAACATAGAGCTCTATAGCACGCTTACGACGCTGGATAATCTTATGGCCGCGAGGCAGATACACATGAAACACAACTTCCTGGCAGGTGCACTTTTTTTTGGATGGGCCCGTCATGAAGAGGTGAAACACCGAGAGGCGGTTGAAAAAGTGGTCGATTTTCTTGAACTGGAGACGGTTCGCAAATCGGTGGTGGGTAATCTTTCCTACGGCATCCGTAAGAGGGTAGACCTGGGGAGAGCTCTCTCCCAGGAGCCCCGACTTCTCCTTCTTGACGAGCCGATGGCCGGGATGAACCAGGAGGAGAAAGAAGATATGGCCAGGTTCGTCCTGGATATTAACGAGGAGACCAATACTGCCATATGCCTGGTGGAGCACGACATGGGCGTGGTAATGGATATTTGCGATCGGATTGTGGTTCTGGATTTCGGCAGGAAGATCGCTGAAGGGAGTCCCGATCGGGTCAAGTCCGACCCCCGGGTAATCGAATCTTATCTTGGAGGTTACTGAAGAGGGCCCAACCGGATAAATGGTCTTTGCTTTATATCATAATTGAACCAATGCGGATTGCCGCAACCAATCCTGCCATTTGGCACAATTATAGGCGGGACGCTCGCAAAGACGCAAAGGCGCAAAGAGTTTTCTTGTTTTTCATGACAGAAAACCTGGAAATAAGGCACTAAAGAGTTTTTTGTGCGGCCGAAGAAAGAAAATCACGGGTTTACGCGTGGATAGATGAGCCCATCCTCGTCTCTGCGTCAGAAAAGTTCAGGTCGGTTCCGCACGCGCCGTAACCATAAAGACCCCGGCTTTAGTCGAAGGAATCTATATTGATCCACCGTGATTTGATCGTCCGTGCATTTATGATCGGATTAGCAGAGAGCACGTCGAGCGAATCCATAGCCCCGAAGGGATCCCTCAGTGGGGTGGGTTTAAAGGTTGAAATATGCTTGTCCTAAACAACGTCGAGGTCGTATACAGTAATGTGATTCTGGTGCTGAAGGGCGTTTCTTTAGAGGTACAGGAAGGCAAGGTTGTCGTACTTCTGGGATCCAACGGGGCCGGAAAGACCACCGCACTCAAATCAGTATCCGGCCTTCTATCTACCGAGTTGGGGCAAGTCACCCGCGGGAGTATCGAGTACGGCGGAGAGCGAATCGACCAAAAGGACGCGGAGGAGATAGCCAGATTAGGAATTATACAGGTCATGGAAGGTAGAAGGATCTTCGAGCAGCTCACTGTAGAGGAAAATTTGAGGATCGGGGGCCATATAAGACCGCTCGGAGGAAGTGTCAAAGCCGCCCTGGAAAGCGTCTATGAATACTTTCCTATCTTGAAGACTCTCAAAGGACGAACTTCTGGTTATCTCTCAGGTGGTGAGCAGCAGATGATGGTTATAGGTAGAGCCCTCATGTCATCTCCGGAGCTGATCCTACTTGATGAACCTTCCCTCGGACTGGCGCCCAAAATTGTTGAGCTGATCTTTAAAATCATCCGTAGAATCAACCAGGAGCAGAAGAGTTCTATCCTGCTCGTTGAGCAGAATGCAAGGGCAGCCCTTTCAGTGGCCGATAATGGATATGTCATGGAGAACGGAAGGATTGTGTTGGAGGGGAACGCGGGAAGTCTAATGGAGAACGAGGATATCAAGGAATTCTATCTAGGCATGAGCCGAGGGGAAAGCAGAAAAAGTTATCGGGATATCAAACACTACAAGCGAAGAAAGCGTTGGCTGGGGTGAAATCAGAGCCGAGAAATCCCGCCCTTGGTGTTAGTCAATAGGGCGTGACATGAGTAAATTTCTTTTACCTTATCAAACCAACTTCTGTTCGATTTTAGCTGTTCTTGGTAAGTCAAGTTGCGCCCGGGTCCAAAAGACCGGAATTGTGTTGTTCATTATTGAAAGCCACCGAACCCAGTATCTTGCTTAAGAAGCAAAGGTTTCCACATCCAACTAAATAAGGAGTTCGCGGGAGTGAGACAGAGCACATTCCCACAGATCTTGAGAGAGAATTTTGTCCGCTGGAAAGAACAAAGGACAGCCCTTCGTAAGAAGGATCTAGGGATATGGAAATCCTATGCCTGGAACGGGTACTGGTCACGGGTAAAAGATCTATCTTTGGGCCTCGGCTGCTTAGGTCTCGTGCCGGGGGAAAGGGTGGTCATCATCGGAGACAATTCTCCGGAATGGGTGATTGCCGAGCTTGCCATCCAATCCGTCGGCGGTGTTCCATCCGGAGCCTTTACCGATGCCACTCCCGAAGAACTGTTATACATACTTGAAAAGATTGAGGCCCGCTTCGTTGTTGCACGGGATCAGGAACAGGTGGATAAGTTCATCGAGATATCGGGCCGGTGCCCCTGGGTGCGCTCGGTACTTTACTGGGATCCCAAGGGGATGAGAAATTATGACCATGAGCGGTTTTTGGGTTTTGACCGAGTTGAGCAACTGGGAAGGGAGCTGGACGAAAAGGATCCGCAGCTTTTCGATAGGCTGCTGGATAAGGGTGAGGCTGATGATGACGCTCTCATTCTCTTCACATCGGGCACGGGGGGCAGACCCAAGGCGGCTGTCCATACATACAGGAGTCTGGGGGCTGTTGCTGAGGGCTGGATGAAGATAAATCATTATCGTCCTGATGACGAATATATCAGCTTCGCCCCCCTTGCCTGGATTCCGGAGCAGCTTTTTGCGGTGGTTTTTCCTCTCTATACCGGTTATGTGGTCAATTTTCCGGAAAAGGCGGAATCCGTCCGGGAGGACATGAGGGAAATTTCACCCACCATTATTGCCCTTTCACCACGGCTCTGGGAAGACATGAGCTCAACGGTCTTGAGCAGAATGGCCGATTCAGGATGGATGAGGCGCGGCCCTTACAGCCTTTTTCTCTCATTGGGACACCGCGTTGCAAATCGGACCTTCGAAAATAAACAAATCCCCCTTTGGATGAAAACGCTCAATTGCGTGGGAGAGCTTTTTCTTTACAGGCCTCTGCGGGACAATCTCGGACTGCGGAATAATCAGCATGCCTATAGCGGAGGCGCCGACCTGGGGGCGGATACCTTCCGCTTCTACAAAGCAATTGGCGTGAACATCAAACAGCTCTATGGTATGACAGAGTCCGGGGGGATCAATGTGTCTCATCGAGACAGTGAGGTGAAATTTTCCACCGTGGGCAAACCATTAGAAGGAAACCAGGTATCGGTTGCAGAAGATGGAGAAATTCTTATTAGGGGTCCATCCCTTTTTAAAGAATACTACCGGGACCTTGAGGGAACAAAGGCCGCCTTTACAGAGGATGGATGGCTCTTAACAGGGGATGCCGGCTTCTTTGACGAAGACGGTCAACTGGTTTGCATTGGCCGTCTCAAAGACCTCATGACCCTTTCCGACGGGCGAAAGTTCTCCCCTGTACTGATCGAGGCCAAACTGAAGTTCAGTCCTTATATAAAAGATGCTGTCGTTTTCGGAGGTGAAGGTCGTCCGTACTTAACCGCTATTCTGGCCATTGACTTCGAGATTGTCTCCGCTTGGGCCGAGAAGAGAGGCATACCCTTTACCACGTATACAGATCTCTCTCAGAGACAGGAAGTCTACGACTTGGCGGCGGATCACGTAGCATGGGTCAACCGGGACCTTCCAGAGTCCGCTCAGATCAAACGCTTTACCAACTTATACAAAGAACTCGATCCCGACGAGTCGGAATTGACCAGAAGCAGAAAACTAAGACGATCTTTCTTTGTAAAGAAGTACCCGAGGCTTTTGGAGAGTCTTTATGGAGAGTTGCATGAATTGCAGCTCGAAGGTGAGATCCGTTACCGTGACGGAAAGACTGCTGTGATCCGCACGTGGATTCGAATACGGGGGCTTTAGGAGCCGGTATGATAGATTTTGTTCAGTATCTTTCTACAGGCCTAATGACAGGCAGCATGTATGCGCTCCTGGGGGTGGCTTTTGTCATCATCTACAAGGCATGCAAAATCTTCAATTTTGCCCAGGGAGAACTCCTTCTGCTGGGCGGCTTCGTAAGTTGGACTTTACTGGCCCAGGGCTACCTGCCCTTTTGGCTTACTGTCTTTCTTACCCTGTGTCTCGCCTTCGCACTGGGATTCGTCATCGAATGGTTTCCGCTCCGTTCCATGGTAGGGCAGCCCATCCTCTCTATCATCATGGTCACCCTCGGCCTTTCCATTTTGCTCAGAAGTGTCTTCCTGACTCTTTGGGGTGCTACGCTTCGACCCTACCCTGAGATCTTTTCCCCCAAACCTCTGGAACTGGGTCCGTTCATTTTCTCTCAGCAGCATTTATGGTCGTTTATCAGCTGCATAGGCTTTCTATCTATTTTCGCACTCTTTTTTAGATTCACCAGCGTTGGACTGATCATGCGGGCGGTAGCTGAGGACCAGATCCTTGCCAAGAGCACGGGGGCAAGGATCAACAGGTATATCGGGCTTTCCTGGGCCATTGCATGCGTTATATCAAGCATCGCAGGGATTTTTTTGAGCGCCATTAACGGAGTCAATATAGGGCTGGCCGAATATGGTTTGAAAGCCGTGGCTGCAGCCCTGGTAGGAGGCCTGGAATCCATAGGAGGGGCAGTGTGTGGAGGACTAATTATTGGACTGGCGGAAGTCCTGAGCACCGCCTACCTGGGGCACGGGATAAGTGAGGTGGCCGCATTCGTTATCCTGGTGATGGTTTTGATTATCAAGCCCCATGGCCTTTTTGGTCTCAGTAAAATAGAGAGGGTTTAGGATAATTATGCGACTTCCGGGAGGAGTTTTTAGTCAGAGCTACTTTCAAGATTTGGCCGTATTCCGCACGGGACCTCAATGGTTCTGCTTTGTTTTATTTATGGTATGCCTGGTTCTGCTCCCCATCCTATTCGGGTCGTACTTCCTGAGCATTGTTTCGGTCATTGCCATAACTATCATATCCGTACACGGCCTGAATCTTCTCACTGGATATTGCGGCCAGATTTCATTAGGGCATGCCGCATTCATGGGCGTAGGGGCCTATATCTCTGCAATCATGGTTAATACCTATGAGATCTCTTTCTGGATAGCGCTCCCCTGTGCCGGTCTGGGGGCTGCTTTCGTGGGAATGCTTTTCGGTCTACCTTCGCTGAGGATAAAGGGTCTTTATCTGGCGTTGGCGACCCTGGCCGCTCATTACATTATAATGTATGTCATCAGTCACGCAGGGGATATCACCGGAGGTACGGCAGGAATGGAGGCCCCGAGGCCCACCTTTTTCGGCCTTCGACTGGACAGTGCGACAGGGTATTATTATTTGCTGATAGGGATGACCTTCTTGATGACCTTCTTTGCCAAGAACATGGCACGAACTCGAGTGGGCCGGAATTTTATTGCGATAAGAGATAATGACAAGGCCGCGGAGATCATGGGGATCTCTCTTTTCCGATATAAGATTATGGCATTCGGGATCGGCTGTTTCTATGCCGGTGTTGCCGGATCGCTCTGGGCCCATTACATGACGGTTATCGACCCTGACCATTTCTTGCTCATCAATTCCATTTGGTATGTGGGCATTCTGATTGTGGGCGGAATGGGAACCACAGTAGGCGTCTTCTTCGGTGTCATTTTTCTCAAAGGTATCGAAGTGGCAGCAACCGAGGCCGGGCCTATGATTGCCAAGATGATTCCTGCTATTGGGAACACGATTGCCGCATCTCTGGCTCAGTTCGTACTCGCTCTCATTATCATTTTATTCCTGGTGTATGAATCGCGAGGGCTGGCCCATCGCTGGGAGCTGATCAAGGCGTCTTTTAGAATATGGCCTTTTCCCTATTGATCGACACGTGGTGACAAGAAGTTCTCCACCGACTGATCGGAAATTTGACGTATAAAATAAACTTGTTCGTGGGGAGCTGGAGCAGTCCTGTAACCTTCGGGAGGGCAGAATCTCCGGCTTTTTTTGAAAAACCTAAATTAAGGAGGGTTTAAAATGGAGAAGTTTTATCGAAGCAGGGCAGCAGTTGTTTTTTTCACTGTTTTTGCAGTTCTGAGTCTCTTTTCTATGGTCCATGCCAGAACCATAAAGGTGGCTTGGATCGCGGACATGACAGGCCCTACCGCCGCGTCGGTCACTCCCATGGTATGGGCCACAGAGGATTGGTTCAAACACGTAAACGAGGATCTGGGGGGCATCAAAGGGGTGAAAGTACAGGTCCTGTGGGGGGACGCCGCTTACAAATTGGATGTGGGGCTTCAACTCTATAACAAATTCTCTTCAGACAAGGATGTGGTGGCGATCTACTGCTGTACAACGCATATCAATAATGCCATTGCCAAAAAGGCTGTCCAAGACAAGATCGTCCAGTATTCAGCCAGTCCTGCTCCTGAAGCCATGTACCCCGTAAAGTGGTGCTACAGCCATAGCGCGGGTTATGGGGATCAGCTTGGGGCTTTTGTGGATTGGGCGATGTCGCAATGGAAAAAGGATCGACCCCTGCGATTGGCACTCATCTATATGGATATGCCTTTCGGCAAATCCATCTACGATGCCGGCGGCGTGAATTATTGTAAAGCCAGAGGCGTGGAGATCGTGGCGGAAGAAGCCTTGCCCCCGAGGGCCACCGATGTCACCACCAACTTGAGAAAGATCTCAAAAGGGAATCCCGATTATCTTTACTATCAGGGGACTGTTTCACAAGCTGCAGTTATTGCCAGAGATGCGCAAAAGATCGAATTCGAAACGCCTATCTGCTTAAGCGCGAACAGCGCTCCAGACCAGTTCGTCTCCCTGGCAGGGCAATCCAGACAAAAAAATGTTTTGATGATGTCGTGGTCTAACCCCTGGAATGGCGTTGTTCCCGCTGAGATGACTGATGGGCTTAAAAAAATGAAAGCGTTTTTCATCAAGAACCGACCAGGGGAGGATCCATCGAAGGTGGGAGTGGGTTATTTCCACGGGCTCATGGGCGCCGTTGTCACCACGCAGGCGATTGAGCTGGCGATGGAAAAAGTAAGCCCCGATCAATTGAATGGAAAAGCATTGAAAGAGAATGGATTTGACAGGATTAGAGACTTTCAGTTCAACTGGGATTTGTGTGGCCCCATCACCTATACGGCGAATGACCACCGTGGCGGGCAGTTTATCAAGATACTTGGTCTCAAAGACGGACTCGCATACACTGTGGCAGACTGGTTTCGTACACCCTATCTCACAGGTGACAAATGCCTCTGGTCTGAACATGTAAAGAGAGCTGAATGGAAAGAGATTCTGAAGTAGATCCAGTAAATTCTAACGCCACCCTGGGGGTAGGAATTTATGATGTATATTGTTATCGATAAAAACAAATGCACGGGCTGCAATCTCTGTGTCTTTTCCTGTCCGGAAAACGCGCTGTCATCTTACGGCGAGGCGGAGGTGGATATCCAGAAGTGCAATGGGTGCCGTATTTGCATACGCTTCTGTCACGCCGATGCCATTTCAGTAAAGCCAGTAAAGGAGGAAGCATGAGCAAGACAATGAGAGCCGATGTCGTTATCATTGGAGCAGGGATCGGCGGACTTTTGTGTGCGGGTCTCCTCGGCAGGGATGGATACCGCGTGGTGATCATGGAAAAATTGACCTTTCCGGGGGGCCGTTACACAACTTTGGATAATAAGGGCTATAAAATCAACACGGGTGCATGGGCCGTGGGACTTCACGGGACCAACGGGCCTTTGTGGCAGTTGATCAGCGATCTCGGCGCAAAGGTGGAGTATCGGGTGCCAGGTCCCCACCATGCAAGGCTTTGGCTCGGAGGAAAGGACATCCCTCTTCCTGCCAAGGGACAGCTGCGTACTATCATCGAGATGGTAAGTAGGGACCGGAAAGAGGCGGCAAGGGTATTGGATGCTGTTCGCCGCGCACTTGCCTGGCAGGAGCCTTCAGACAGCATGAGTTGCCGGGACTGGCTGTATCAATACACGGATAATGCCTTGATCCACGGCCAGTTCGATTTTTTCTCCAGAGCCATGACTGCCACCTACTACAAGGACTTCCCGGCAGGAGAGTACTTTCGCCTCATGCGGGGATTCGGAGAGAGGGGCAGTGTTACAGCCATGCCTCGGAATGGCCAAAAAACAACCATCGACGCGCTCCTGAAGATATTTAGACAGTGGGATATTCAGCTGCTTACCGATACCCGGGCAGAGAGGATCGTATGCACGGGAGGCAAGGTAGAAGGCCTCACGGCCTCCACGGCAGAGGGGGATCCGTTGAATATCGAGGCCACCGTCATACTCTCGGATGCAGGACCTAAGGAAACGGTCCGCCTGGCAGAGAAAGAAAACTTCGACCAGGGTTACCTGAATGATGTTGATAACCTAAACGAAACAATGGCGGTTGTGACTGTATTCGGGTATGAAAAGCCGGTCCTGGGATTTGAGAGTCATGTGCAGTTCATTGAAACGGACCGCCTGGGGACTGCCTGGGAACCCTGCCACATCTGGCCGGATTACGCCCCTCCGGGAAAACATTGTCTGTATACCTATTCCACTATCAAATCGGACCGGACACGAGACGAGCTTGATGCGGTAGTAACACAGTGCCAAAGCTCAATTCCCGGGCTGGAGGAGGCAGAAATCATTGCCAGTCTGGTGTTTCAAGGAGACTGGCCCATTCTTCGCGCGCGGCCTTCGCGTTGTCTTCCGGTTCGAACCCCCGTGCAGGGGTTGTATTTGGCCGGAGATGCGGTGAATGTCAGCGGGTGGACCTGCGGGGAGGGGATATCCTTCAGCTGTTTGGCTATCCAAGAGGACGTGAGACGCCGGTTTCCAAGACCATAATCGACATAGGTTGAGGTAGCCGATGATACAGTTAAGCGTGAACCGTGAACGATGTGTTGGGTGCGCTCAATGCACCTTAATGTGTGATCAAGGCGCTCTCTATACGGAATGGGGAGTGGTGGAAGTGGATCAGGATCTGTGTATTCTTTGTGGCGTCTGCACAGAGTATTGTCCTGTTGGTGCGCTGGAGATCGAAGGGTAGAGGGATATACATGCAAGAGTTTGACGTCATCGTTTTGGGAGGAGGTGCAGGAGGACTTTCTGCCGCTGCTATTCTTGCTCGCGCCAACCGCCGAGTTCTGCTTTTAGAGAGACTGCCTTTTGTGGGCGGGAGGTTTTCATCCCTCACCCATGAAGATTATATATTTACCACCGGCGCCGTATCCATTGAAGGAGGGGGCAGTCTGGAAACCTTGTTTCAAGAACTGGAGATACCTTTCCATATAAAGTACCCTGAACCCCAGGTTGCCTACCGCATTGGGCATAGAGATCTGGTTCTTCCGGATAAAGGTGCGCTTTCATTCTTGCTTCGTGAGATATCCTCAACACCTAAAGATGTTCGTCGGGTGATCGAGGGCCTAAAGGGTATCTCTTCTGAGGAAGCGAAAGGGTTGTCCGTTTCCTCCTGGTTGGCTCAGCATACGCGGGACCCCGGAATTTATGGGATCTTTCGGTCCCTTTGTGGTGGAGTGTTTTCGGTAAGCCTTGAGGAGGCCCCTATGAACGAGTTTCTGAACATGGTGGAGGCAAGGAGTTTCCGCCGGTACGGATTTCCTCCGGAGGGGAACTCAAAATTGGTAGAAGAGCTCGCACGTGTAGTGGAATCGGCAGGGGGCATCCTCCGAAAACGGGCTGCCGCCACCTCCATCAAGACTTTGGAAGGTCGAGTCGTCGAAGTAGCGTGGAAGGAGGATGTAAAGACCCGTGTGGCCATCTGCTCGGATGTGGTGAGCAATCTTGGTGTGCGGAAGACCGCCGCCTTGATCGGGGAGAAGGACTTTCCCGAAGATGAGCGGATCCGCATGGCGCGTTCAAAACCTGCCTATACCATGACTCTGGAGATCTTGAGCGATCGACCCTTTTTCGATTTTCCCGGCATACTCATGCTGCCGCTGGCGGAAAGGGCAGCGTTCATGACGTGTCCCACCCTCATATGCCCGGAACTGGCTTCTACGGGGCGTCATATGACTACTGTACTGGGGCCCCCTTCCAGATCCGAGGAACCGTTCGACGGACGGGCTGAAATCGGGGCGCTTCTCCGGGACGCAGAAGATCATCTGCACGGGTTCAACAGGAATAAGGACCGGTGGATCATAAGGGTCTTTCGCAAAGAATGGCCGGGGTTTCGTGCCCGACCGGGAAGCGATCTGGACCAGAAAAGCTCTATTGGAAACCTTTTCTATGTGGGAGACGGGGTCAAGCCCTCTGGTGTTTATGGTGTGGGCGCATGCGTGGAATCCGCCAGAATTGTGGTGGGAAAAATATTAAACGGAAGAATCCGAATTCAGCCGCCCCAAGTGTAATGTGAGCACGATGTTTCCGATAGAGGACGAGATTTTCGCAAGGAAAGTCGGGGCAGTGCCCAAAGACAGACTGCTTCGAGATCTTCAGCAAGATCCGGCCAGTCAGGTTCATGTGGTGGGCGATGCCCTTGAGGTACGGCGCATCCTCAGTGCGGTTCATGAGGGGGCCGAGGTAGGGAGGCAACTGTAGGGCAACAGGTTTGGGCATGAAGCCGCTTGTTGGGGCCGCAGGGCAAAACGGTTTCAAGAAGAGGATGACCTGCGCCAAAAGGCGCCAGGGCCGATCCAACGGTCGGCCGAACCGGCAAAACAAACCGGTCAACGGATGAGGGTTCGGGCCCCTTTTATGAGATTGAGAAATCATAAAAGGCAGAGGGATAGGGAATATTAAACGTACGGAAAGGGATGAAAGGGAGGTATGGTTATGAGAAGGATGCAGCGAAGGCATGGTGTGGGCTGGATGTTGGGACTGGGGGTTTTCCTGATGGTGACCCTTTTTCTAACGGGAACAAAAAGTTATGCGGAGGAGCCGCTAAAGATCGTCGTAATTTCCGCGTTGACAGGGCCTGCCGGCACAATCGGTCAGTCCCAGCTTGCCGGAGCAAAGGTGGGCGAAATGCAGATCAATGCGGAAGGCGGCATCATGGGCCGCAAGATCCAAATCATCGAAAGAGATACCGCAGCGTCCCCTGCCACAGCCGTTAAGGTGGCACAGGAGGCCGGCATGGGAGAGGGGGCAAAATTCTATATCGGCGTGGTGAGCAGCGCCGTGGGTTTGGCGCTCGCTCCAATCATGGAAAGGCTGGACGGCGTCTTGATTCTATGTGCTGCACAAAGCGCCAAGAGCACGGGAAGCGAGTGCAACCGCCATGTATTTCGAATCTGCACCAATTCCGTGGCATGTGCCAGGGGAGCGGCGCAATTGATGGCAGAGCGATACCCAGACGTTACCCGATGGGCTGGGATCAACCCGGATTACGAATGGGGACACAGCGCATGGTCGGTCTTTGCGCCGGAACTTCTCAAGGTCAATCCCAAGGCAAAGATCGTGGCTGAAGAATGGCCCAAATTCAAAGAAACGAATTTCGAACCCTATATCCTGAAACTGATCGATTCCAAGGCCGATGGCCTTTACTCCGTTCTCTATGCCGCGGATTTTATCACCTTCGTAAAACAGGCGGGAAAATACAAATTGTTCGATCAAATTAAGGCTTTTATGGATCACGCAGCGGCCATTGAGGTTGCCGAACCACTGGGAACCCACATGGTGGACTTCTGGGGCGGCGGGCATTATCACCAGGACGCCTGGAACAACCCGCTCAATACCAAGTTCAGGGAAGGACATAAGAAACTCTACAAAAGGGAGCCTGTGTATAACGCCTCAGAAACCTACACGGCCCTCTATGCCCTGAAAAATGCCATGGAAAAGGCGAAATCCTTTGAGACCGGTCCCGTTATCCAGGCCCTGGAGGGTCTTGAATTCGACAGTGTCACCGGGCAAAGGGTCATTCGCAGCAGGGACCACCAGACGATTCGTGATCAGCTTTATACCCATTTTGTGGTTACCAAAGATGCACCCGGGTGGAAGATCGCAGAGCATGTGACCATTTCATCGGAGGATGTCTATCCCAGGCCCGACGAGGAAGAATATCGTTGTAACATGAAGAAATAGTCGACAGCCACGCTCTGTTTTTGCGGGGCCCGAACTTTTTCAAGTGGCCGAAAAAATAAGGATGACCTCAGGTAAGGAGCAATCGGAATCGTCTTTCGCGGGTTCTTTCGGTTGTCCGCTGTTTCGTGAAATCCGGAGGAGAGTGTAATGGATACCTTCCTGGTTACCGGTGCAGGGTTCCTGGGCGCCTATGTTGCCGTGCAGTTGCTGAACAAAGGGCGCGGCGTAGTCCTGTTGGACAGCGTTCTACCTCAAAAGGACAGCGAAACGTTCTGGTTGCTCCACCGTCATCCCGCACAGCCACAACTCATCAAGGGAGACATCACGGACCTGGCAAGCATGCTCCGCATCGCCAGTGCCTATCAGGTCAAGGGCATTGTGCATACGGCCGCGCTTACGGACGTACAAATTCTGGCGGATGCCCCTACAGTCGCGCTGAGAGTAAATACGTTGGGGAGCGTTAATGTCCTGGAGACCGCCAGATCCCTGAAGCTGGAGAGGGTGGTCATGGCGAGTTCCATTGCCGTGTATGCCCCGGTCCGTTATGAGCCCATGGATGAAGACCATCCGGTTCTTTCGCCGAATGCGGGTCCTGCTTTGACCTCTTACAGCGCTTCAAAGGTCGCCGCCGAATGTTTTGGCATGCACTACTGGGCCCAATACGGCGTAGGGTTTGCGGCCTTTCGCTTTTCCGGAATCTACGGGTTTGGCATGCGTTACCCGTTGTATGTCAAGCCGGTTGTGGATGCAGTGATCGCAGACCAGGCCCTGAACCTGGGGCCTGTGGGAGACACGGCGAGGGACTTGATTTATGTGGAGGACGCGGCAAACGCCATGGTCACGGCACTGGAGGTCCAGGAGGGCAGGCTGCGATCGAGGATTTTCAACTGCGGCGTGGGAAAGATGACCCGTGTCGACGAGATCGTGAAAACGGTAAGGCAACTTGAGCCCGACAGCCGTCTCCGGGTTGATCCGGGCATGACCGAACAGGAAGCCGTTATTCAAAGATCCAGAGGCAGGCTTTCCATGGAAAGGGCCGAGATTCAGCTGGGCTTTAAACCGCGTTACAGCCTGGAGCAGGGCTTGAAATCCTACCTGGCCCTTCAAAGGGCATACATGGCAAAGGCGGATTGAAGGGACCTCGTCCTTTCAGTCCGGCTTCGGGAATAGCGACATGAACTTGCTTTTTTCACCGCTCAAAATCGGTAATATCGAGCTGAAGAACCGGATTGTCATGGCCCCCATGTCCTTGAATTATTCACGCGAGGATGGGACCCCTTCTTCCCGCCAGGTTGCGTATTACAAGGCCAGGGTGAAGGGGGGTGTGGGCCTCATTATATCGGAGTCCTGTTATGTGGCCGCTGAAAGTCGGGGCGGTAAGCGTCGGCTTGGCCTGAGCTCAGATGAAATGGTTTCGGGGCACAAAAGGCTGACCTCTGCGGTTCACGAGCATGGCGGGCGAATATTCTGCCAGCTCCACCACGGAGGTGCGGCTGTTTCGCCCGCAGCCTCGGGTGCTTTGCCGGTCTCCGCATCCGCCACGCCCCTCACGGTAATGGGTGAACCCTTCATCGGGATTGTTCCAAGAAGGCTTGACCTTGAAGAGATCAGGGGGGTAACGAAGGCCTTTGCACTGGCCGCCGTCCGTGCCGGGGAGGCGGGGTACGACGGGATTCAGCTCCACGCTGCACACGGATATCTCATTCATCAGTTTTTTTCTCCCCTGTACAACTTTCGGCAGGACGCGTACGGGGGGTCGAGAGAAAATCGCGCCCGGCTTCTCTTTGAAGTGATTGCGGAGATTCGCCGGGCCGCAGGCGAGCATTTCCCCATCAGCGTGAGGTTGACCGGAAAGGAGTTTACGCCCGGCGGCTATGGCATAGAGGACACCTGCTGGATAGCTGAAAAGCTGGAATCCGACATCCAGGAGATCTCTCTTTCCGGCGGCAATTTCCAGGAACGGGAGTGGATGGTCGCCCCCATGAGAGTGGAAGAAGGGTATCTGGCCAACCAGGCACAAGCATGGAAAGACGTCGTCACCAAGATTCCGGTATCCATGGTAGGAAGGCTTACCGATCCGAGGATTTGCGAAGGGCTTATCCGCGATGGAAAGACCGATCTCGTGTATCTGGGCAGGGCCCTGCTGGCGGATCCGGAATGGCCGAAAAAGGCGCAACAGGGCTATTTGGAGGCGATTCGCCCATGCATTTCGTGTAGCCGATGCATTGACCGTCTGATGCAGGGATTGGAGGTTCAATGTGCCGTCAACCCTCTCCTGGGGAGGGAGGGCGAATCGGTCCTTGATCCGGCCTCGCGTGCCGGGAATGTCCTGGTGGTGGGGGGCGGGCCGGCAGGCATGGAGGCCGCTGCCACAGCCGCTGGAAGAGGGCATCGCGTCACCCTCATGGAACGGAGCAGCCGATTGGGAGGGAAGGCCCTGGCCGCCGCCATTCCCCCTTCGAGGGCAGCGATCGCCCGCTTCACAGCGTATCAGGAGCGGCAGCTGGAGATTACAGGGGTCCGGGTTCAGTTGGGACATGAGGTTACGGCCGGCATGGTGGAGGATCTCAAACCGGATTATCTGGTTTTGGCGTCGGGGGGCGTCCCGCTCCGGCCGAGCATCCCGGGGATCGGGCAGCCTCACGTCTTCCAGGCCGAGGATATCCTGACCTCGCGCATCCCGGTAGGCGCCCATGCCATCGTAATCGGCGGCGGGGTTGTTGGTATGGAGACAGCCGAATACCTGTCAGAACTCGGCTGGAAGGTCTCTGTTCTTGAGGCCACGGGTGTCCTTTGCAGGGGTGAGGAGGACATGACCAAGAAGCTTCTTCTGATTCGCGTCAACGATTTGGGTGTTCGCGTTTTTCTCAACTGCCGTGTCGCCTGCATCACACGACAAGGCGTGCTGGTGGATCGAAATGGCCTCAATGAGCAGATGGACGCCGACGCGGTGGTCATCGCTGCGGGATACATTCCGGAAAGGGGCCTTCTTGCGGAAATAGACGTCTCTCAGATTGCTGTCCATGCAGTGGGAGATTGCAAGGAAGCCAGGGGCATCTTGGAGGCCGTGGAAGAAGGCTTCCTGGTCGGCAGTGTATTGTAGACCGGTCTGCCGGGCGAGCAAGGAGCTTTCTGTAGGTATGACATGGAGGCACCATGAGATTTAACGGCAAAGTGGCCCTGATCACAGGGGGTGGAAAAGGAATCGGGAGAAGCATTGCCATGGCTCTCGCCGCAGAGGGCGCCGGTCTGGTGATCAATGACCTGGACAGCGATGCAGCAGAAGGCACAGCCCTCCGGATTGCCTCTGGCGGAGGTCGGAGCCTGGCTGTCACTGCGGATGTGAGCATTGAGGCAGGGGTGGAATCCATGGTTCAAAAGGCCTTGGAGCATTTTGGAAGAATCGATTTTCTGGTCAATAATGCAGGCGTACCCGATACGATCGTACCCACGGTTGATCAGAAAACAGCGGATTGGCAGCGGGTCATGGATGTGGATCTGCGAGGCACGTATCTCTGCTCCCGGGCCGTGGGCCGACACATGGTCAGGCAGAGGAGTGGAAAGATCGTCAACATCGCCTCCATGGCCGGAGTGGTCAGTCTGCCCATGCGCAATGCCTACAGCTCTGCCAAGGCAGGGGTGATTGTCTTCACCAAATCACTGGCATCGGAATGGGCGAAATACAACATCACGGTGAATACGGTGTCCCCTGGCTATATTATGACGTCCATGGTGGCCGGGCTGATACAGAAAAGGAGGATCGCCGAGGAGCCGATCGTTCGACGAATCCCCATGGGAAGGCTGGGACAACCGGATGAAGTGGCGCAGGCCGTCCTCTTCCTGCTATCGAGTGCAGCCAGTTACATTACCGGCGTCAATCTTCCGGTGGACGGGGGATATGGGGCTTTCGGATCCTATGGGGATGCTTACAACCCCCGTACGAATGCATCGAACATGGGGGGCGATTCGAAGTAAGAGAAACCGGGATAACAGGGTCAGAAATGCAATACTGTGGTTTATAATTTACAGCAACCGAACCATTGTGTAAAAAGGAGGAATAATAAATGAGCGCAGTCGTAGACGCGGACAAACTACCGGTCATAGAAGGATGGTTCACCATAGAACCCGGAAGGCTGGTCGGGAATAGATGCAGGTCCTGCGGGGACTATTTCTTCCCGAAGGCGTTGTTGTGTCGAAATCCCAATTGTACGGTCGAAGACCTGAAGGAGGTGTCGTTGAGTGGAAAGGGCAAGGTCTGGTCCTATACGATCAATCACTATCCGCCGCCGGCTCCTTATGTGCCGCCCGATCCATTCGTGCCCTACGCCCTTGTCGTCGTTGAGATGCCCGAGGAGAAACTGATGGTCATGGGGCCCCTGGCCGATGGATTCGATTATCGTACACTCAAGATCGGCATGGACATGGAGCTGGTAGTGGAGCGACTCTATACGGACGCTGAAGGAAACGACCGTATGATCTGGAAATGGAGGCCTGCGGCAGGATAGTTGCGGGTGAAAAAGCCCGGTTGCCGAAAGGTTTGATACCTCCGAGGCAATGGACAGCGGTGACAGTTTCATTGTCTGATATGAAAACCGTTTCTTAACAAGGAGATTCTTCAATGAGAGATATAGCCATCGTGGGCGTAGGAATGCATCCCTGGGGAAAGTGGCCCGAAAAGAAGTTCGTTGAACTGGGTGTGGTCGCAGCCAGGAATGCCTTGAAGGATGCCGGCATGAAATGGCAGGACATCCAGTTTGTGGTGGGAGGATCCACGGTATACTCGGGTACTCCGGGGATATTGGACGGTTCCTGTTTGACCGAGGAAATGGGGTGGCCGGGCATACCGGTGATCAACCACTACAACGCTTGTGCAACGGGCGCCTACTCGCTGGATGTGGCCCGGTCCAGAATCATGGCAGGCCTTTGTGACGTAGCCATGTGTGTTGCCATGGACTCGACTCCCAAAGGCTTCTTCGGCCCCACAGAAACCAACGATCCGAAAGATCTGGATATCCTTCGATTCAGAATGGGCGCCACTAACCCCTCATATTTTGGTCTGTATGCCCGCAGGCGTATGGAAGAGTGCGGAATGACCGAGGAGGATCTCGCCCTGGTCAAGGTCAAGAACAGCAGGCATGGCATGCACAATCCCAATGCACGTTACCAGAAGGAGTTCACCATGGAGGAGATCCTGGCTTCCCCCATGGTCTCCGACCCTCTCAGGCTCTATGAACTCTGCTCGACGAGCGACGGAGCCGCAGCCGTAATCCTTGCCGGTGCGGATATTGCCAAGAAATTCAACAGCCGGCCTATTTCCGTTGCGGCCTTATCGGCCATAACCCCCAAGTATCCGGATGCGATTATCAACCTGCCCAAGGTCAGTACTGATTCGACCTACAATGTTACACCAGAGAAACGATATCAAAAAATGGTTGCAGATCTGGCTTACGAAAAGGCTGGCATCGGTCCAGAGGACCTGGATTTCGCCGAGGTCTATGATCTGAGTTCCGCCTGGGAACTGGATTGGTATGAATTTATTGGGCTATGCGAACGTGGAGGCGCCGAACGTCTTCTCAGGGATGGGGACACCGCATTGGGCGGGCGTATTCCGGTGAATCCGAGCGGCGGTCTGGCCAGCTTCGGAGAGGCGGCTCCCGCACAGGGGCTCGCCCAAATCTGCGAAATGGTATGGCAGTTGCGGGACCAGGCCGGGAAGCGGCAGGTCCAGGAGGCAAAGGTAGGCCTTGCGATCAATTTCGGCCTTCAAGGCAACTGCTCGTGCATTATCGCCAAACGCTGAAGAGGGATGACGACAACCATCTTTTGAAGTGGAACAGGGTCAGAGATGGATTTTTCAATATTGTTTAGTGTATTTCTCGGCGGCATGGCTACCGCCATGTTCCTCTTTATGATCTCCTCGGGTCTGACCCTGGTTTTCGGGGTCCTGGGGATCATCAATTTCGCCCATGGGTCCCTGTTCATGCTGGGGGCCTATCTGGGGATCTCGCTTCTCGGACTTTTCCCCCAGATGGGCGCATCGTTCTGGCTGGCACTGGTTTGTTCCAGCCTGATCGTTGCCCTGTTCGGCGGGATTGTGGAGGTCCTTTTCCTCAGAAGGGTTTACAGGGCCGATCACATCTATCAGCTGCTGCTGACCTATGCCCTGGTCATGATTATCGATGCCTTCGTCAAGATGATCTGGGGATTGGATCCACAGTCCCTGCCGGAACCAGCTGCCCTCGCAGGCTCTTTTCCCGTGTTCGGCAGGCAGTTCCCGGTCTACGCCATTTTCATCATCGTGGTAGGATTTGCCCTTTCCTTTTTTCTCTGGCTTTTTCTTGTCAGAAGCCGGATCGGGACATTGATCCGAGCCTCCGCGGCTGATTCGGCCATGAGCAATGCCCTTGGAATCAACGTGCCCCTGATCTACACCGGGGTCTTCGTTCTGGGAAGCTGGTTAGCCGCCATAGGCGGTTTCCTGGCAGGCCCTTTGCGCGTAACCTCTCCGGAAATGGGAGTGGTGATCATTATCGAATGCTTTGCCATCGTAGTGATCGGCGGCATGGGAAGTCTGAAAGGGGCATTCCTGGGTTCTCTTCTGATCGGCATGCTCAATTCATGGGGAACCTATTATATCCCTCGTTTGAGCATGATCTTTGTATATGTGCTGATGGCCGCCGTGCTCATCGCAAAACCCACCGGGATGTTTGGTTCGGAAAGTTAATGCGATCATGCTGGTTTTCAGGAAAGAATCGAGAAACGTCAGGAAGTCGATACATGCAAGAAACCCATGATCCGGGCCTGCGTAACGGCCCCGGATAGCGGCAAACTCGGGGGATGCCTGTAGACCAAAACCGTTTGGAATGGAGTCGGCTGTTGAAAGAAAAAAAATATCTCTCTTATGCCTTCCTGGCCATTGCCGTCGCAGTGTTGCCTTTCCTTGTCTCCAACTACTGGATTTTCATCCTGACAGAGGTCTTCATTATGGCCTTGTTCGCATCGAGCCTGAATCTTCTGTTGGGCTATACAGGGTTGCTTTCCTTTGGCCAGGGGGCCTATTTTGCCGTGGGCGCATATGCGACCGGCCTTCTGGTGAAGCACGGTTTTGCCTCCTCTCTGTGGGTGACCATGGGAGGAGGGACCCTGATCGCCTTGATTTTTGCAGTCTTGATCGGGTTTGTGTGCGTTCGTGTAACGGCCCTCTACTTTGCCATGCTAACCCTCGCCTTTTCACAAATGATTTTTTTCATCGTCTTTCAGTGGAGGAGCTTCACCGGAGGCGACGATGGCATCCCCGGCATCGGAAGGCCGTCCCTCGACCTGTTGGTAACCAGCATCAACCTGGATGTCCCGGCGAACTTCTATTACTTTATTTTGGCTCTGGTCGTGCTCTCCCTGTGGTTTCTCAAAAGGCTGGTGGCATCCCCCTTGGGCTATATGTTTCAAGGGATTCGGGACAATGTTAAGAGGGCTGAATTCAGCGGCATCGCCGTGATGCGTTATCGACTGATCGCATTTGTGATTGCGGGTCTTTTTGCCGGCCTCTCCGGGAGTATGTATGCCATGCTCGCCGGGTTTGTATCCCCTGAGCTGGCGTTCTGGAGCAAATCGGGAGAACCGGTGATCATGACCCTTGTGGGGGGAATCCATACCTTCTTCGGACCTGCTGTCGGCGCAGCCATCTATACCCTTCTGCACACCTACATCGCCGCGAAAACCCAGCACTGGCTGCTGTACTTTGGATTAATCCTTTTGATCATTGTGCTTGTACTCCCTGAAGGCATCTGGGGCACTGTGGAAAAGTGGAGGAAAAGGTCATGAATCGGGATCGAAACGATGGCGCCATCCTGAAGGTTGAGGGGCTCACCAAAAGCTTCGGGAACGTCGTGGCCGTGCACCGTGTCAATCTCATGATCCAGACCAAAGAGGTGCACGCGGTTATCGGACCGAACGGCGCCGGAAAGACGACCCTGTTCAATTTGATCACCGGGGAGCTGAAAGCGGACGAGGGCATAGTGGTTTTCGAAGGTCGAGAGATTACCGGCCATGCGCCTCATCATGTGGTGGGGCTGGGCGTTTCGCGTTCCTTCCAGATCACCAATATTTTTCAGGACCTGACCGTTTTTGAGAATGTGATGATCCCTGTTCTGGTGAAAAACCGCTGCCAGCGGAATCTGTTTACTTCGGCGCTCCGGATCGGGAAGGTGAAGGAGGAGACGCTTTCCCTGTTAACCAAAGTAGGCCTCGGGGATATTGCGGATATCAAGGGGCACGCCCTTTCCCATGGAGACAAAAAACGACTGGAGGTCGCTGTTGTGCTGGCGTCCGGACCCAAACTGATGCTGTTGGATGAGCCTACGGCCGGCATGTCGCCCGAAGAGACCGATGCCACCGTGCGGCTCATTAAGAAGGTCGCTTCCGAACTGGGGATTACCATCCTTTTTACGGAACACGATATGAAAGTGGTCTTCTCCATCTCCGATTACATTTGGGTCCTGCAGCAAGGTTCCATTATCGCGCACGGGCTTCCCAAGGAAATCAAGAATAATAAAAAGGTGATTGAGGCCTATATCGGGGAGAAGGTGGAATGATATTAGAAGTGGAAGATCTGCACAGCTACTATGGTACAAGCCATATCCTGCAGGGCCTCTCTTTTGCCATCGACAAGGGAGAGCCCGTCTGCCTTCTGGGAAGAAACGGGGCTGGAAAGAGCACCACGTTTAAGAGCATTATCGGTCTGGTAAAACCCAGGAGAGGGAGGGTTATTTTTCAGGGAGTCGACATCACAGGAAAAAACCCCTTTCAGATTGCCAGGCTGGGAATGGGCTATGTTCCCGAGGACAGACGAATTTACCCGGACCTCACGGTTCTCGAAAATCTGGAGGTAGCTCGGCAGAGCAGGGGTGCGGAGGATCACTGGAACCTCGCCAGGGTCATGGAAACCTTTCCTGATCTCGCTCCGCTCCAGAACAGAAAGGGACGACAGATGAGCGGCGGTCAACAGCAGATGTTGACCATTGCCAGGTGCCTCATGGGGAACCCCGAGTTTATTCTCCTGGATGAGCCTTCCGAAGGACTTGCCCCCCTCGTTGTAGCTGATTTGGGCAACCTGATCGCCAGGATCCAACGGGAAGGCATAACCATTTTCCTCGCAGAACAAAACTCGGTTTTTGCATTGCGCCTGGTAAAGCGTGCCCATGTCATCGACAAAGGCCTTTTGGAGTGGCAGGGAAGCGTTGAGGAAATCGCCGCGAATGAAGAATTGAGGCTGCGCTATCTGAGCATCTGATCGCTCTTACACCCCTGACAGACAGCAGGACAAATGTGCAGCGATAATAATGCGCATCAACCGTTGAGACCCACTTCGGGTTTTGGGGAGGGAAAAGCCAATGGAACCATGCAGGAGTATCGTTGATCCGTGGATGGTTGAAAAATATACACGGCTGGGATTCTGGAAAAACAAGACACTCTGCGACCACCTGAAAGAGCGTTTGGGCCGGCACCCTGACAAAACCGCCATTGTTGACGGAGACCGCCGCCTTTCCTTTCGAGAGATAGACCGCCTGTCCAGCAACCTGGCGTATTCTTTTCGAAGAATGGGTATCCGAAAAGGAGAGGTCGTTTCTTTTCAGCTCCCCAACTGGTATCAGGCATCCATACTGAACGTGGCTTTAAGCAAACTGGGAACCCTCGTCAATCCCATCATTCCCATCTACAAGGAGCGGGAGGTGCGTTTCATCCTGTCCCAATCCCGATCCTGCGCACTGATCATACCGGATGCGTTCCGGGGAGTGGATTACGTTGAGATGATTGCCCGGATAAAACCGGATCTGCCGGACCTGCGCCATGTAATAGTGGTGGGAAGACAGGTCCCGAAAGGGCTCCTGTCCTTTGAGGAACTCATGGAGGGCGACGGCGCCCCCTTTGAACCGGAAAAGGTGGATCCGAATGACGTCAAGCTCCTGATCTATACCTCGGGAACCACCGCCGAGCCCAAAGGCGTCATGCACAGCCACAACGGTCTCGTCTGGACGGCCTTCAACGATACCTCCTTTTGTGGGTTGAACGAAGACACGGTAACGTTCATGCCTTCCCCGGTGACCCATATCACGGGATATTGTCAAGCGCTGGAGTTCCCGTTTTTGGTGGGCCTGAAAGCTGTTCTAATGGATGTCTGGAATCCGGAAAAGGCCCTCGAGATCATGGAGAGGGAAAGATGCGACTACACCATCGGAGCCACGCCGTTTCTTCAGGGGCTTCTCGATGCGCAGCGCGAGAAGAAAAGAGATATTCGGTCCCCTTTTATCTTCCTGTGCGGAGGGGCCTACATTCCTCCGGAGTTGGTTCGACGGGCATGGGAGGAGGCGGGCTGGAAGACCTATCGGGTTTTTGGGGCCACCGAGGCGCCGACGGTTACCCTCGGGATGGGAGGAATCGATAAGGGCGCGGAGACAGACGGTATGGTAGTGAACTACGAGGTGCGGATCGTTGACTCCGAAAACCGGCCTCTTCCCTTTGGGGAAGAAGGGGAGATTGTGGTTCAAGGTCCCAAGCTCTTTGTCGGCTACCGGAACGAGGCATTGAACCGCGACGCTTTTGACGCCGGTAAATGGTTCCACACAGGGGACATGGGAATACTTAACCCGGAAGGGTTTCTGCAAATCACGGGAAGAAAGAAGGATATCATTATCCGCGGCGGAGAAAATATCAGTGCGGCGGAGATCGAAGATCTGCTTCATCTCCATCCCTGCATAGAAACCGCCGCTGCTGTGGCCATGCCCGATACCAAAATGGGAGAAAAGGTTTGCGTCTACGTGAAGTTGAGACCAGGAAAGGGATTGGCGTTCCAGGAGATGATTGCATTCCTGAACGGCCACAGCCTTGCCAAGCAAAAGTGGCCTGAACGCCTGGAGGTTATTGAGGAGTTCCCCATGACCGCCTCGGGGAAGATCAAGAAACACGTTTTGCGAAAAGATATCGCTGACAAGCTGGGCCTGCCGCCTGTGCGATGAACAGGAGGCATCCGATTCCACAAGCCCAGAAATCAAGGGGGATGGCATGGCCAGGGTTCCGAGCAAGAAGGTTTTGGTCCACATGTACGTGAATCTCGTTCTGAGTCGAAGATACGAAGAGAAGCTCATCCAACTGTTCCAGGAGGGTGGGATTCCCGGGTGGATTCATTCGGGCTATGGACAGGAGGCGACCGGCGTGGCCCTGGGGGAATGCCTGGAGAAGACCGACTATCTGGTGCCCTATTTTCGATCCCGGTCATCCCTTTTTGCCAAAGGCCTGAGTCCCATGAGCCTGAGCGCGGAAATCTTTGGTCGCACGACCGGCTGTTGCGCAGGTCTTTCAGGAGAAGGCCATGTGGCCAGCGCTGACCTGGGAATCCTGGGGGCAGGCGGCGTCATCGGCAGTCCCATGCCCATCAGCCTGGGTCTGGCTTATGCAGCCAAGCTCCGGGGTGAAGGGCAGGTGATTGCCTGCAGTTTTGGGGATGGCGCTTCCAGTCGAGGCGCGTTTCACGAAGCCCTCAACATGGCTGCAGTCCTTGCGCTTCCCATTGTTTTTGTCTGCGAAAACAACGGATTCGCCGAGTTCTCCACCCAGGCCGAACAAATGAAAATCTCCAATATTTCGAACCGGGCCGCGGGGTACGGCATTCCTGGAACGACTGTGGACGGCAACGATCCGGTGGCTGTGTACCTGGTGGTCAGGGAGGCGGTGGACAGGGCCAGGAAAGGACAGCAACCCTCATTAATCGAAGCCAGGACCTTTCGGATGCGAGGGCATTACGAGGGAGATCCCGGCAAATACCGGTCCGAGGAGGAGATAGAGGCCTGGCGGAAAAAGGATCCCCTGCAAACCTATCAACAAAGACTCCTGGACGAGAAGATTATCGACAACAAAAAGGTTGCGGCGGTTGAGAAACGCGTCCACAGCCTGATAGACGAGGCCATCTCCTTTGCCATGGAAAGCCCCGAGCCCCATCCTCGAGATATCATATCTTTGGTCTACGCCTGATGTGCCCACAGGAGGAATCTAATGAAATCCATTAACATGCGCTGGGCCATCAACGAGGCCCTGAAAGAAGAAATGGCCCGTGACAAAACCGTGTTTCTGGCCGGTGAGGACATTGGGCGAATGGGCGGAACGTTCGGGGTGACCAAGGGGTTGCAGCAGGAGTTTGGGGAGTGGCGCGTAAGGGATACGCCATTGAGCGAAGAGGCCATTGCCGGTCTGGCTGTAGGCAGCTCCATGGCCGGCTTTCGTCCGGTCATTGAAATCATGTTCATGGACTTCATCACCATTGCCATGGAACAGTTATGCAATCAGGCAGCCAAGTCGCGCTTTCTCTACGGGGGGCAGGTCAAGCTTCCCCTGGTCGTTCGTACCATGTGCGGTACCGGCCTGCGGGCCGGCGGACACCACTCCCAAAGCCTGGAGGCATGGTTTGCCCATACGCCGGGACTCAAGGTGGTTTTGCCCTCAACGCCGTATGATGCGAAAGGCCTTTTGAAGGCCGCCATTCGGGACGACAACCCTGTCATCTTCATGGAGCATAAGGGCCTGTACCCGATAAAAGGAGGTATCCCCGAGGAGGAATTCACCGTACCTCTGGGTCTTGCGGACATCAAACGGACAGGGAGTGACCTGACCATTGTGGCCACGGGTCGGATGGTGCACACGGCATTGAAGGCCGCGGAGAAGATCGCCCGGGAAGGTGTTGACGTGGAGGTGATCGATCCGCGTACAATCAGCCCCCTGGATCGGGAGACCATCCTGAATTCGATCAGAAAGACCAACCACCTGCTGGTGGTTCAGGAGGCCCCCAAAACCTGCGGCTTTGCCGCAGAGGTGTCGGCCCTGGTTGCAGAGGAAGGGCTGGATTTCATGGATGCACCCATCAGGCGCCTCTCCCTCCCCTTTATGCCTGTCCCCTTTGGGGAGATGGAAGACCGCTTGCTGCCTCAGGAGAGCGACATCATGGATGCTGTCAAAGAAACGCTGGACTGAAGCATCTCCTGCAGGCATGGAGTAGACATGAACATCCAGACCATCAACGGAAATCCAAGATACGGAGTCATGAATGGCCAGACCATTGGTGATGCCCAAACTGGGCGCTGAAATGACGGCCGGCGTCATTGTGGAATGGGTAAAAAGGGAAGGCGCCTGGGTAATGGAAAATGAAATCGTGGCGATCATCGAGACGGACAAGATAACCTATGAGGTCCCGTCCCCTTTTACGGGTTATCTTCATATCCTTAAAGACCGGGAAGAAGAAATCCCGGTTTCGGTTCCGATTGCCCTGGTGTGTGAGACAGAGGAGGAACTACGGGAGGTTGCCGCCCAAAAGATGCCGGCTGCTGCAGGGCCCAGCCCCCAAGGTCTTCCAGAAAGTGCAGAGGAAATCCCTGTTCAGGGTGGAGACGTTGTTTCGCATCCCTGCGGGAGCACCGATGGCCGTGTCCGGGGAGACGTCCGCATTTCGCCTCTGGCCCGCAACCTGGCGAGTCAGCAGGGATTGGATATCTATGCCCTTCGAGGAACGGGACCTGGCGGCCGCATCAAGAAACGAGACGTCCTGAGGGCCATGAACGCCCGGTCCCCGGCGTCAGCTGCACCGGCGGCAGCGGAGACCACGGCAGGCCGGAAGACGGTGAAAGAGGTCATTGCCTTGAAGGGAAGGCGGAAGGTCATCGCGGAACGTCTGCACGACAGTCTGCAAAGCATGGCCCAGTTCACGGACATGGGAGAAATGGACGTCACGGAACTGGTGGCCTTTCGTCGAGCGCTGATCGATCAGGAGGAGAAGGTCGGGGTTCGCATATCCTATATCGCCATCATCCTCAAGGTAGCGGCCCTGGGTCTTCGAGAGATGCCCCGCCTGAACGCGAGTCTCATAGACAGGGAAATCCACGTCTGGAACGAGATCAACGTGGGCATGGCCGTGGATGTGGAAGAGGGGCTGATCGTCCCTGTCATTCACAACGCTGATCAAAAATCCATTGTGCAGATTCAACATCGGTTGAACGATCTTACAGACCGTGCGCGCCAGGGGAGGCTTTCGCCGGATGAAATCGCCGGGGGGACCATGACCATCTCCAATTTCGGAAGCTACGGATCCTATTACGGGACGCCGATCTTGAACCCTCCCGAGGCCATCCTTCTGGGGATTGGGGTCATTCGCCAGGCCCCGGTGGTGTTGCACGGCGAGATGGTTGTACGGTGGGTCATGACCTATACCCTCACCATGGACCACCGTTTGGTGGATGGGGCCAAGGGAGGTCGCTTCATGAACCGTATCCGCGAGATCCTTTCCGCCCCCAGCCTGCTGGGCGTCATGGGGTAAGAGAGGAGGTCGCGCATGAGAGAGAACAGAGTCCTGGTCCTGGGAGGCGGGCCTGGGGGGTACGTGGCCGCGATTCGGGCGGCCCAACTGGGAGCCAGGGTCACCCTGGTCGAGGCAGACCAGGTGGGCGGGACCTGTATGAACCGAGGGTGTATTCCGACCAAGGCCTTGTTGCAGGCCACATCCTACCTCGACGACTTTCAAAAGGCCAGGGCCTACGGGCTCGATTTTGGCTCGCCTTCCATCGATTTCAAAAAGATGATGTCCCGCAAAAGACAGATTTTGAAAACACTGGTTCGCGGCGTGAAGGACCTCCTCAGACAACATCATGTCCATGTGGTTGAGGGCTACGGACGCCTGATTTCGGAACGGGAGATCGAGGTAGAGGACCCGGAGGGGAAGAAGAACACCGTCTCCGCAGACCGCTTGATTTTGGCTACGGGGTCCGGGACCCAAAGGCCCCCGATCCCGGGTCTGGACCTTCCCGGAGTGATGGACAGCGACCAGGCCCTCGATATCGAGAGCCCGCCCCGGAGCCTTCTCATCATTGGGGGCGGATATATCGGCCTTGAATTTGCCGTCATCTACTCCAGGCTTGGTTCCAAAGTCCTGGTGGTAGAAATGGAGCCGCACATCCTGCCTGCGGAAGACGAAGAGATCTCCAGAGCACTCGAGGAGAGCCTGGCCGAACGCGGCATCGAAATCCTCACAGGAAGTCGTATCCGGGAGATCAAACCATCCGGGCCCAACCTGGAGGTCTGCCTGGCCGGCCAAAAGTCCCCGTCCCGAATCGTGGACAAGGTTCTATTGGCGGCTGGAAGGGCTCCACGGCTTGACGAGCAGGTCCTGCACCGGGTGGGCTTGCAGCGCACCGCTCAGGGCATCGTGGTTTCCGACCGGCTTGAAACCTCCATCCCCCACGTGTATGCCATTGGCGACATGATCGGCGGATACCTCCTGGCCCATGTGGCTTATGCAGAAGGTGCCGCTGCAGCGGAGAATGCGCTGGGGGCGAATTGCGTTCTGGATTACACGGCTGTACCTCGGTGCATCTTCACCTCTCCCGAGGTGGCTTCGGTCGGGATGACGGAAAAAAAGGCAAAAGAAATCCACCCGGAGGTTCGCGTGGGACGGTTTCCCTTTCAATACAACGGTAAAGCCCTCATAGAAGGGGAACGGCATGGACTGGTGAAGGTGGTTACCGAACCGCGCAGTGGAGAGATTCTGGGCGTGCACATTCTCGGACCTCATGCCTCTGAGCTCCTGGCCGAGGCCACGACCGTCATCTCCCTCGAAGGGAGGATCGAGGATATGCAGGCCATTATTCACCCGCACCCGACCCTGAACGAGGCCCTGGGAGAGGCAGCCATGGACGTGGAGAAAAGGGCCTTCCATGTTTCGCCTCAGAAGCGCAGGCAAAAATCTGCCTGATGTTTCAGGGCCTCAGGAAAACGGGCTATAGACCATGTTGCGGGATGTGCGATCTTCTTATGGTCCTGGTTCTGGAACAGAGCCTTGCAGGGAGAGGGGGCGGCATAAGCTGTCGAGGCAATCAAAAGTTCCCCAAGAACGGAGAACACTGAGGAAGGGAGACGAATGAGATGGAACAGTTCCTGAACCTGTTCAGCCTGGCGGGAAAGACAGCCATCGTGACAGGGGCAAGCAAAGGTTTGGGTCGATCCATGGCCCTGGCACTTGCCCAGGCTGGTGCGGATGTGGTCGTTACAGCGCGCACCCTTTCCCTGCTCGAAGAACTGGCGAAGGTCATCGAAGGATATGGCAGAAAGGCTCTACCGCTTGGGTGCGATGTGGGAAATTACGATGAAGTCCAGGAAATGGTCCAAATCGCCTTGAGGAAAATGGGGAAAATTGATATTTTGATCAACAATGCCGGAATGGCCTTGGACAGATCGTTCAAAAAACTTGAATACGAGGAATGGAATACTCATTTTCGGATTAACCTGGACAGCGCCTTTTCCGCGTGCAAGGCCATTGGCTCCCACATGGTCAAGAGAAAGAGCGGAAAGGTGATCAACATCTCTTCTGTACTGGGGACCAGGGCCAACTGGAATTCCCTGGCCTACTGTACGACCAAAGCGGCCCTTATGCAATTCACCCGGGTCCTGGCCTTTGAATGGGCCAGATTCGGGGTAAATGTCAATTCGATCGCCCCGGGGTATTTCAAGACCGAGATGTCGGAGGCCATGGAGCAATACCCTGAATCCAAAAAAATGATTCTGGAACATATACCCTTTGGAAGAATGGGTGACCCCAAGGAGATGGATGGACTGGTCATCTTCCTGGCATCCCGTGCCTCGGATTATCTGACAGGGCAAACGATCTTCATAGACGGAGGGTATCTGGCCTGGTAAGCAGGGCCCCCTGGTGTTTATATTTTTGCCGCTGAATCCGTAAACCCCGACAACATTCGTGTGAGACCTGTCCCATGTTAGCTGCCCGCCCCTCCAAGGAAATGGACGCCCTGGTAGCGTTATCGTCCATGATCAACTCCTCCCTGGATATCTTTGAGGTGCTGAACCATGCCATGCGCTTTGTGGAAGAGGTGATCGACACCGAAGGGAGTTCGATCTTTGAGATCGACGATACAACCAATGAGCTGTTCTTCAGAGTTCTGAGCGGACACGAGACCCATACGGTCAGGGAAGTCCGGATGAAAATGGGGGAAGGCGTCGCCGGCTGGGTCGCACGTACCGGTGAGCCGGTCATCGTTCCTGACACGGCAACGGATGACCGTTTCAGCACAAAGGTCGATCTGATCACCGGATTCAAGACCCGCTCCATCATCGCACTACCCATTCGGAACAAAGGTCGCCTGACAGGCGTCCTGGAGTTGGTCAACAAACGCGGGCGAACCCCCTTTAATCAGGAAGACCTCGAGTTTCTGACCATTGCGGCCAATCAGATCGGGATTGCCATGGCCAATGCGAGACTGTACGAGCGGTTAAAGGAAAAATTCGTTTTGACCCAGGCTGAACTGAAGAAGGCACAGGAACAACTGCTGCGCACGGAACGCCTTTCTGCGCTGGCTGAACTCTCCCAGGGCGTGGCACATGAGGTTCGGAATCCTGTCATGAGCATCGGCGGATTTGCCCGGCGCCTCAAGAAAAAGCTCCATTCAGACAAGACCCTGGAAGCCTACGTGGACATTATCCTGAAGGAGGCCGCCCGGCTGGAACAGATGGTCAAAGACGTGGAGGCCTATACGGCCATGCCCGAACCGGACATCCATGAGATAAAGCTGTCCACGCTCCTCCAGTACACCCTGAACCTCTGGGAACAGGCGCCCGAGGCCAAAAGCATCTCCACCCGGCTGGCATCCCCTGCGGAAAATCCGACCCTTTATCTGGACAAGGGACAGATCGCCTTAGCCCTGATCAACCTCTTTGAGAATGCTGCAGAAGCCATACCCCACAGAGGGACCATCACCATTTCAACCTCATGGGAGGGCGAATACCTGATCATATCGGTAAAGGACAACGGCCCCGGCATTGATCCTCAAGATCTCCCTCGCATCTTCGATCCGTTCTTTACCGCAAAATCGCAGGGTTCCGGGCTGGGACTGACCACTGTCAACAGGATTGTTAACAATCACAGGGGTCAAATCAAGGTCTGGTCAGAGCCGGGAGCAGGGACGGAATTCAAAATCTACCTCCCACCCCATTTGCCGACAGAAAGGATCTGGTGATCACCGGAGATGCGAAGAAAATTCGGGTGTGCAACCCCCGGTCTTCAGGCACTCAGGCGTGTCAGCTCGCTTCAGACACGCCTCCGGCATATTCGGGTCCGGGTTCTTTAAGCAGTGCCGGGAGTTCATCGAGATGCCTGATCATATAATCGGGCTGCGGGTCCTCGGGGGCCATGACCGACCCGCCCCCGTTGGTGAGGAGGACCGCCTTTGCCCCCGCCTTCTTTGCGGCGATCACGTCAAAACTGAAATCCCCGACAACCAGCAGTTCTTCAGTGGAAATTCCCATCTCTGCCGCCGCCCTGATGACGCCTTGCGGATGGGGTTTTGGAAGCGACATTTCACGGGTGATAATGGCCTTGAAATCATCGATGGCGACCCCCTTGAATCTTTCAAGCGCAATCGCGATCGGCTTCAGTCTGCTTCTGGTCAAAATCGCTATCGGAATCTGTTTCGCCTTAAGGATATGAAGGCACCTCTCCGCGCCCCGGTTGGGAAGGGATAATTCGGCAGATGCATCCTCCTTTTCCCCCAGGATCTTCATGAGTCGGGCCTGACGATCCGGGGGCTCCGAAGCGATGAACTCCAGGATAGGCTGGTCCGGAGGACATCCCAGACTCATTTTAATGGCAGGGAAATCAAGCGCCCCCGGCAGGGTCAGGGTCCCGTCAAAATCGAATAATACGCCTTTGATCGCCATCAGAAAGGGGTCGACTCGTCCCAGACAGGCTCACGCTTTTCAATGAATGCGGTAAAGCCTTCTGTGGCGTTGGTGCTGACGCCGGCCATGGCCATCATCTCCTTGGCATACTGGTATGCCTGCCATTCGGTCATCTCGATCTGAGAGTAGAAGACCTGCTTGGACATGGATATGACATACTTGCTGGCCCTGGCCATCTCTCTGGCCCAGTCATAGGTCATCTCATCGAGCCTGTCATCGGGAAACACCCGGTTGACCAGGTGAAAGGACTGTGCCTCTTCAGCGCTGTAGAGATTGGCGGTCATGAGCATTTCCATGCATTTTTTCTGAGGAACCGCCCGGCTCAGGGCGACGGTCGGGGTCGAGCAGTTATATGAATAGATAAGGCCGGTCATGCCGAATCGGGCCTTGTCCCGTCCGGCCGTAATCAGATCACACCCGGCAGCCAGGTGGCACCCCCCGGCCATGGCAATCCCCTGCACCTGGGCGATGATGCACTGGGGGGCCGTGCGGATGGTGTTCATCAGATGAAACGAGGTCTGAAACAGCCTCCTGATTGCGGACAAAGGTTGATTCAGTATCTCCAGACGGTCATGACCCGCGCAGAACACCTCGCCTTCGGCCCTGAGAATAATGACCTTTGCGTCGCATCGCTTCCCGGCGTCCGTAAGACAGGCGATGATTTCCTCTTCGAACTCCTGACCCAAGGCATTTCGCTTTTCCGGCCGATTCAGGGTCAAAATGCCGATCTCTTCTTTTTCTTCATACGTCATGAACTGATAATCCATACATCTCCTCCCGAAGTTGTCATTCAAGTTAAGTGACTCGTTGAACGCTGAACGCGGAGCTGGGAACGGGGAAGAAGGAACGATCAAAATACGAACGTCCAACATCGAACATAGAATCAGGTTAACAAACGGATGAACCCGCAGTATTCCCGGGTCACTCCCCGCTCCCCGCTCCCTGCCCAATGAGCAGTGACCAGGGACTAATGACTAATGACCTTCCCATTCCTTATCCCGCAACAGACGCCTGAGGGCCTTACCTGCGGCGGATCGGGGGATTTCATCCACAAATTCCACGGCCACAGGCACCTTGTAGGGGGCCATCCTTGATTTGCAGAAATCCCTGATCTCCTCCAGCGAAGCGCTCTCCCCCTCGTTGAGCTGGACAAAGGCCTTGGGGGCCTCCCCCCTGAGTTCGTCGGGGATCCCAACAATGACCAGATCCTTGATCTTGGGGTGCACCAGCATCATGTCCTCCACTTCAGAGGGAAAAACCTTCTCACCGCCCACATTGATCATATCCTTTTTCCGGTCCACAATATAGGCATATCCATCCTCATCCATCACCGCGATGTCCCCGGCATGAAACCATCCGTCCGGGTCAAACACTTCTGCCGTAGCCCCGGGCTTGTTGAGATACCCCCGGGTCACACAGGTCCCTCTCACGCACAACTCGCCCTGCTCACCCGGGGGCAGGGTTTTCCCCTGCTCGTCCACCACCTTGATCTGCGCGTCATCCATACCCCGGCCGCAGGATCCTATCCGGGTTTCGGTATACGGGGCGGTGGTCCCAACGCAGGAGGATTCGGTGAGTCCCCAGGCCTCGGCATATCGCCATTTGAGCGTATCCTCAATCTGACGGATCAGGTTTTCCGGCATCTTGGTGGCTGCCGAGAGGCAAAATACGACCGATGAGATGTCGCGCCCGGCCAGATCCGGCTGCTTCAGGAGGAGATTGTACATGGGCGGCACGCCCTGAAACACGGTCGGCCGAAGGCGCTCAATGGCATCCAGGGCCTTTTCAGGGTAGAAGCGCTCCACCGTAATCACGGTTCCGCCCCTCGACAGGGTCCCGAACGTCCCGTTGATCAGGCCCCAGCAGTGAAAGATGGGGGTAGCCACCATGGTGATGTCATCCGGCCTGAAGTGCACCTTGCCGAATTCCGTGGCATTGTGCCAGACGTTGAGGTGAGTCGCCATGACGCCCTTTGGCCAGCCCGTGGTGCCCGATGTGTACATGAGGTGACACAGGTCGCTCCCTTTTGTCCCCTCCAGCTCAAATCGATCGCATCCCTGCTTCAGTACCGACGCAAAGGAAACACAGCGCCCCCCGCCCGAATCTCCGAGAACAATGATTTTCTCCAGGGAAACGAGATCCGGCATCACCGCCTCGATGATCGGAAGCCGTGAATCGTCCACAATAACCGCACGGCTTTCGCAGTCATTTAGGATGTAGGAAACCTCCTGCTCCCGGAGCATGGCATTCACCACGTTGACCGTCAACCCGGCGCGGACCGTCCCCAGGTAGCCGATGATCAGCTCCGGAAGACTGGGCAGAAACAGGGACAGCACATCCCCCCGCACCAGCCCTGTCTTCAGCAGCCCATCGGCGGTCCGCGTTATCAATCGGTCCAGTTCGGCATACGGAATGCGACGGTCACCAAAGATAATGGCCGTCTTCTCCGGTTGTTCGGCCACGTGCCGTTTGATGATACGGGACACATTCATAGCGATGCCTCCTCCTGTACGGGTTGCGGGGTATTGGCTACCCGATACGGTTTGGTCGTTACGTTTCTCCTCGCTTTGAGCTTTGGTCTTCGATTTTTCAGCTCATCACGCCTTACGTGCCGGCATGCCGCTTGCCGATCCTCGCTATTTCTGATATAAGACGGCATATTATGAAATCGATGCAGAAATGTCCATAGGAGGAGGCAGAATCCCATGCAGAAAGATCACATCCCCTTAGGCGTCGGCTTTTATCCTGACTGGTTTTACCGGCAGTACGGTATTTCCTTTGGCAGGAAATACTACTTTGACCCGGAAACCCGGGTGGCGGCGCGGATGGAGATCGAGAGGCGCCTTTATGAGAGGTTCGGCGATGTGGGGCTCGGCAATCCGGATCCCCAGCCGAAGCCCCTGATTACCTTCGGCATGGTCATGCTTCCCTCCATCTTCGGCTGCGAGATCGTCTATAAGGACGATGCCCTCCCCTGGGCCATGCCCCTTAATCTTTCCGAGGACGCGATCATGAAGCTGGAGGCGCCGGCCATCTTCAGCACGTATCCCATGACCGAGATGATCAAACAGATCGACTATCTCAAGAACAAATACGGCAAGGTCGTGGGCGACATCAACACCACGGGTGTGCAGAACCTGGCGCTCAAGATCCGGGGCGATCAGCTTTATATCGATTTTTTTGAAAATCCGGCACTCTGCCGTCACCTGCTCGGCATCTGCGCCGCGTGCATGATCCAGCTCTTCGAATTCAACCGCAAGACCGCCGGGACCGGGGCCATCGACGTGACCCCCATGTGCGACCCCCGGCTCTGCGTCCTCCCCAACTGCACGGCCGAGCAGATTTCCCTGGAGACCTATGAGAACCATGTCCTGGAATACGATAACGAGGTCGCCGATGCCTGCCATCCCATCGGCATCCATCACTGCGGGTCGGTGGATCAGGTCCTGGACGGGTATGCCAAGGTGCATCACCTGGAATTTATCGAGATCGGATTCGGGTCGGATGTGAGGCGGACCCGGGAGGTCTTCGGCCCCAGGGTGGCGGTCAATGCCCGGATCAGTCCCGTGCTGATGAAAAACGGCACGACCGAAGAGGTGGCCGCCGAGGTGCGGCGGCTCATCGACAACGGGGCCCCCCTCGAGAACTTCTCCATCGATACGGTCGGCTTGACCTACGGCACCCCGGATGAAAACGTCCGGACAGCCCTCAAGACCGCGGCGGAGTACGGAAAAATCGACGGCGAGGGATCTGCTGTCGGCAAACAAAGGTTCTCGTTCGGCCCCAACAAAGGCCTCCCCCCGGTTGAAACCATCGTGAGCAGCGCCGCCAGGAGGGTCACCATAGGCCATTCACGGCCCCTGGTCATCATCGGCGAACGGATCAACCCAACCGGCCGGAAACGACTGGCAGAGGCCCTGGAGGAGGAGAATCTCGACATCGTGAGATCAGAGGCCCTGGATCAGGTGGACAAGGGCGCGCACATACTGGACGTCAACGTGGGCGTGTCCGGGATTGACGAACCGGGGATGCTGAAAAAAGCGGTGCTGGCGGTCCAGGAGGTCACGGATGTCCCCCTCTGCATCGACTCGGCCCTGCCCGAAGCCCTGGCCGCAGGCCTCGCCGTGTGCAAGGGGAAACCCCTGGTCAACTCGGTCAACGGCGAAATGCATAAACTGGAACAGGTCCTTCCCTTGGTGAAGGAGTATGACGCTGCGGTCATTGGGCTCACCATGGATGACAGAGGCATCCCCAAGACCGCGGAGGAGCGTCTCCACATCGCCAGGCGGATCGTGGAAAGCGCGGAAAAAATCGGGATCCCGCGGGAGGACGTCATCATCGATCCGCTGGCCATGGCCATCAGCGCCGATGATCAGGCCGGCCTGGAGACCCTCAGGGCGCTTCAGCTCATCCGGGACGAACTGGGCGTGAATCAGACCCTGGGGCTCTCCAATATCTCCTTCGGGCTCCCTGAACGGGCATCCATCAATGCCCTTTTTCTCGCAATGGCGGTCCAAAGCGGACTGACGTGTCCCATTGTGGATCCCACCGTGTGGGAGATGCGCCGGTCCGTGCTCCTCGCAGACATGCTGTTAGGGAGAGATCCATTCTGCATGACGTACCTGACCACGGCCAGGAGAAGGGGAACCGGAGGGGCCGTTGCGACCGAACCGGCCGACGCAGACCTGGAAGACACAGATCTGGAGCGGATCAAGGATGCGGTTATTGCCGGAAAACGGAAGGCCGCGGTCGAATACACCCAAAAGGCCCTGGAACAGGGAGCGGATCCCCAGGAGATCATCAACCGCTACCTGATCCCGGGCCTCAATACGGTGGGAGAACGGTTTGAGAAGAAAAAGATCTTTGTGCCCGAGATGATGATGGCCGCCAAGTCCATGCAGGCCTGCGTGGACCTCCTCACACCCCTGTTGAAAAAAGAGAAGGGTACCAGGGGGCTGGGGACCGTGGTCCTGGGGACCGTGTTCGGCGATCTCCATGACATCGGGAAAAATTTGACAAAACTCCTGCTGGAGACCTCGGGTTTCGAGGTGATCGATCTGGGAGAAAACGTCCCTGCCGCTCGATTCGTAGAAGCGGCCCGGAAACACAACGCCCACATCGTGGGGTTGTCGTCCCTCTTGACCACCGGCGACCCGCATGTGGAAGAGACCATCCGCGCCATCAGGGAGAGCGACCTGAGGGACAGGGTCAAGGTGATCTGCGGCGGTGCGGCCCTCACCCTGAAGTTTGTGGAGGCGTGCGGGGCCGACGCCCATGCCAGAGACGCGGCCGACGGGGTCAGGAAGATCAAGGGACTGCTGGGAATTGAAGAATGAACGTGGAACGCGGAACATTGAAACAACTTCATGACTGCCCATGACCATCCATGACAATAAGCGACCCGTGATTTCTGCGCTCCCCATCATCTTCCACCCTTTTGAAAAGGAGAGCGAACCGGACGGCAACCTGAGTCTGTTCGAGCTGGCCCGCAAAGCGGGCGTTCCGCTGGATGCCCCCTGCGGCGGGAAACATATCTGCGGCAAGTGCAGGGTGATCGTGGAAAGCGCGGACGGGCCATTGCCCCCGCCTTCGGAACGGGAACAGGAGGTGCTGGGACGACTGATCGAGAAAGGCTATCGCCTGGCCTGTGACACGGTGCTGACCCACGGGGCCTCGATCCTGGTCCCTGAAGAAAGCCGGCTGGGACGCCAGGTGATCCTGACATCGGATACCCGACACCCCTACCCAGTGAGGCTGCGTCCCCATGTGCGCCCCTGCTATGTGGAGGTCCCGGAACCTTCCATCGACGCGGTCATGGCAGACCGCGAGCGATTCCTGACGGCCCTTGAAACGGCATACGGCATCCGTTCGCCTGAAATGGATCTGTTTGTATTGAGGCAGCTCCCTCAGGCCCTTCGGTCCGGTGCAAAAGGGGTGACTGCCGCCATTCGTGACGGAAAGGAACTCGTCGGCCTTTGGCCGGGCACGGCGGAGTGTCTGTACGGCGTGGCCTTTGATGTGGGAACCACCACGGTGGTCGTCTTTCTTCTGGACCTGGTCACCGGGGAAAAGCGGGCGGTCATCCCTGCCATGAACCCTCAGATCGCCATGGGCGACGACGTCATCACCCGTATATCCTTCTGCCAGGAACAACCCGAGGGCCTTGACAGGCTGCGCAGCGAAATGATGGCATGCCTTAACAGCCTGGTGGCAGAGGCCACGGCCCAGGCGGGCATCGATCAAGGCCGGATCGTGGAGGCGACCGTTGCGGGCAACACGGCCATGCACCACCTCCTGACGGGCCTCAATCCCTGCTACCTGTCCCAGGCCCCCTACCCCCCGGTCCTGCAGGAGGGCCAGACCCTCAAGGCCAGAGACCTGGGCCTCCATATCGGGACGTCGGCCTACGTGCATCTGTTGCCGCTCAAGGCCGGGTTCGTTGGAAGCGATACCATTGCCTGCATCCTGGCAACCGACCTCCACAGAAGCAGAACGCCTACCCTTCTCATCGATCTCGGAACCAACGGCGAAATTGTCTTTGGAAACCGGGACCGGATGCTCTGCTGTTCCACTGCTGCCGGTCCGGCCTTTGAAGGGGGGCACATCCGGTGGGGTATGCGGGCGGCGCCGGGCGCTATCGAGCGCGTCCGCATCGACCCGCACACACTGGATGTTTCGTGGGATGCCATCGAAGACCAAAGGCCTTCGGGTCTGTGCGGCTCGGGAATCATATCCGCAGCAGCCGAGATGATTCGCGCGGGCGTCATTCTGAGCAGAGGCGATTTCGACGACGCCCTCCAAACCCCTCGCCTCCGCCAGGGGGAAGACGGGTGGGAATTTGTCCTGGCCTGGGCATCGGAGACCGCAACCGGACAGGACATCGTCCTGACACAGAAAGACATCGCTGAGCTGCAGATGGCTAAATCCGCGGTGCATGCGGGCGCCACCGTATTGATCGAGCAATTCGGGGACCCACCGGTCAAACGGATCCTGCTGGCCGGGGCCTGCGGCAATTATATAGACCCGCTCGATGCGTGTACCATCGATCTTTTTCCGGGCTGTGTCGCCGCAGAGGTAATGGGTGTCGGCAATGCGGCCGGCCATGGGGCCTGCCTTACCCTGCTGGACAGAAACAAAAAAAAGGAGGCTGAGCGAATCGCCCGAAAGGCGGAATATTGTGAACTGGCCGCCACGAGCCGTTTTCAGGAGGTGTTTGTATCCGGCATGCTTTTCAGATCGGCCCGTGATTTCGAGGATGACTTTTGAAACAGGTCCCTGCGACGCACTCACTCATCATTGCCCCTGTTTCGCTTGCGAACCGTTTTGATGAACCGCTCCAGGTTCTGCTGAGAGCCGAAGGCCTCATTGAAGAACTCTTCGCTCCAGATATCAAGCCCTAACCGAAAGATGTGATGGACCAGCTTATCTGCATTTTCGGGTCCCTGTAACCTGAGGACCTGATAGAGGAGATCCTGGGGTATGCGTATGGGATATACCGCTGCCGATGAAGCCCCTTCTGTTTTCAGATACTCCTGGATGCTCTTGAGAACCTTGAGATTCGCATAGTTGCGATCGTATTCTTCCTGATCCATCGGGTCATGCCTCAGAAAAGTCTATCGTGCCTGAAGTTTGGCGTTTGGAGCTGGTAAAGCTTCAGTTCGCGGGAAAGGGAACCCGTTCCATGTTGCGCTGCCGGATCCTGAAATAATCCTGGTAGCCTGCCTCCCGGGCCAGCTTCAGAGCCATATCAAAATCCGCCCCCACGTCCGATGGAGAATGGGCATCGGACCCAAAACAGATGGGGATGTCTCTCTCTCGCGCCATTGAGACGATCATGGCGGATGGATAGATTTCGCCCACGGGCTTACGGATCCCTGATGTATTCAATTCCATTCCCATCCCGACCTGGGCCATACGATCCAGGACCGGCCGAACCATCTCCTTCAGATCCCTGTCAGGAGGGCGGTGACCGAATTTCTTGGGGAGGTCCATATGACATACCGCATCAAAGAGACGCGTGTCAACAAGCCTCATAAGGGTTTCAAAGTATTTCCTCCAGGTAGCTGATATATCAACCGAATCCCACACATGCCGTTCTTCGGGGTTGTCGAATCCCCACCCCTGAATGAAGTGCACGGACCCCACCACGAAATCAAACCCCTGGTCTGAGAGCCATGAATCGAGAAATCGCTCACAGCCTTCATAGTAATCCGCTTCAACGCCGAACAGGACCTTCGGAGCTTCGTCATTCTGCACTCCCTCAACGGCATGCCTGTACGAAGGAAACTGATTCAGCCTCATCCGGTGGGCCGGATCATACCCGTCCGGATTCGGGGCGTGGTCCGTAAAACAGACCTCCGGGATTCCCCTTCTTCCGGCCTCTGACACATAGTCGCCGATCGATCCTTCTGCGTGCCCGCACAGACCTGTATGAATGTGATAATCCGGGAGGGTTAGCCGCAAGTGTGGAGCGCTTAAAGTTTGAGGTTTGGAGTTCACTATCTGAATTATGGATTGAACGGGTTAACCGCAACAAAACATCTTTGTCCCGCGAAGCGGGATTACAGACAAAGGTTCTACGAGTTGATAGGTTTCATTGTAAGATTCGAGGCAAATGCCATGTTGTCCGTGAGTTCCAACTCCACACGTTAGGTAATCCACACGTTAACCACTAAACTGCCACAGCCACAAAATGAATGTCAAGGCAGAAAGCAGGGTGTTCGTAGATATGGAGGCGGTCGCCAGTTCGGTTGACCCGTTCATCTCGCCTGCCATCACAAAGGTGACGGTGGCAGTGGGGGCGGCAAGGAGGATCAGACCGGGGAGAAACCGGGCGGTTGGAATATCGAGAAGCCGATAGGCCACAACGCCGAAGGCGGGCAGAACCAGGAGCTTCAAAAGACCTGCTGCGAGTACCAGTCTTAGATGGGACCTCATCAGACCGAAAGAGAGGGAGGCGCCTATGACCAACAGGGCCGATGGAAGCGCCATGCCGCTGATGATCCTGAGGCACCGGTCGATGATCTCGGGAATTCGGATCTCCAGTAGCGAGAAGGCGATGCCGGCAAGGGCCGAGCCGATGACCGGATTCCCCACGATTTTTTTGATGAAAAACCAGAGCCGTCGGCCATCGGCCGTACCCGCTGACGCCACCTGGTAGCCAATAACAGACACAAGATTCTGAAACAGCATCAGAAAGCCGGCCAATATGCTGGCGCTTGTAAAGCCTTTTTCGCCCAAAAGATAGTAACACACGGCGAGACCGATATAGCCTAAATTGCCATGAAGGGAAGATTGAATAAAGGTACCCCTATCCCGCCTGTCCAGAGACCATGCTTTCCCTGCGAGAAGGGCTATCAGGAAAACAATAGACAGGGGCAGCAAGGTGGCGGCCAGGAGCGATGTGTCGAAATAGATCGCAAACGAGGATCTTGCCACCTCCCTGAAGATCATGGCAGGGATGGCCAGATAATAGACCAGGCGATTCAGGGGTCCGATCAGGCGGGACGGTATGAATCCGCGCCAGTTCAGAAACCAGCCCAGGAGGATCACAATAAAGACGGGGGCAATGGTATGGACCACATGCAACATAACGGGAACCCTTGAATTGGATGATTGGGCTATCTCTCTCTTAACTCGAACCGCACCGGGACCCGGACCCACATATCCACATTCCGGCCCCCGATGCTCCCAGGCTCGAACAGCCAGTATTTCACTGACTTCATGGCGGACCTGTCCAGTACATGGTACCCGCTGGATTGCAGTAGCCGCAGATCCTTCACCTCTCCAGACCTGCTGACCAGGACCTCCAGGAGAACCGTGCCCTGATACCCCCTTCTCTTGGCCATCCTTGGATATTCGGGCCGGGGATTATCCCGGTAGGCGGGGATGGCCCTGATGATCTCCCCGGCTGATGGAACAGAAGCCGCGTCTCCTCCGGCCTTGGGGGCGGCTTTGCCTGTCGATCCGGGGACATCCGGCAAGAGACCCACATGATCCCTTCTCCTCTGTTCGACGGCGGCGCCTGCAGTATTTGGCGGGACGTTGGCACGGTCATGGGCAGACTTCTCTTTCCTGTGAGGCTTATCCACTGGCGGCGACGGTGAAATGATTCTATCGTCCTTTTTAAGCGCCTCCTTTTTTGGAGGGGGTGTCGCCTCCCTTTTTGGGTGCTCGACATCCACCCTGGGCCTTGGACGGGGTTTGGCTGTGACCTTCCTGGGGACTGCATCCTTCTCAGGCGGCCTTACGGCCTCCGCTTCCGGGGGCGGTTCTTTGACAGCAGCCTCCTCGCCCTTTGGCTCAGCCTCCGCTGAAACCTCTTCCGGCTGTGGCACGGGATGCTCGATTTCCGGTCCCGGTCCCGGCGCCGGGGCCTCCCTTGTGCTGAAGGTCATGGTGAGAGGCCGGGGGGTTGCTGGCGATCGCTGACTCATCAGCCTGGGTCCGAACATAAAAAAAAGCCCGTGCAGGGTCAGGGCAAGGGCGGCTGCCAGGAGAAAACGTTTCACCTTTACTCATCGGCCTCCGCCTGCAGAGAAATCCGCGTCAGGCCTGCCTTTCGGATCTGGTCGAGGACCTTGAACAGGTATTGATAGGAGAGCTCCCGGTCTGCAAAAAGGAGCACGGCAGGATCGTTTTCAGACACGGCCTTTCCGGCCAGTCTCTCTGCGAGGGACCCTATGGGCACCGCTTCCTTGTCCACGTAAACAGAGCCGTCCGATTTCACGGTTACGGACAGGGTGGCGTTCCTGTCAATGTCCGCTGTCGTGGATTCGGGGAGTGCCACAGGAAGGGCCCGATGCACGGCCATGGAGAGCATGGCATAAATGAAAAACACCAGGAGCAAAAAGACGATGTCGATGAGAGGAAGCATCTCGATGCGGGCCTTTCGGGCCTTTTCAAACCCGACCTTCATACGCCCCCCCTTCCGGTTCGATTGACCGCTGGCTCAGCTTTTCAAAGACGATCTCCAGGCTGGTGCCATATTTTTCTATGGCTAAAACAGCATTTTCCACGCGGGAATTGAAGTAGTTATATGGGAAGACCGACAGGATGGCTATCCCGAGCCCCGTAGCCGTGGTGATCAGGGCCTGGGCGATGCCCGCGGTCACGGCCTGGGGATGCTCGATCCCGCTGGTCCCCAACAGATCAAAGGAGGTGATAATCCCGATGACCGTCCCGAATATCCCCAGGAGCGGCGCCACGGTGATCATGGTGTCCAGCACCGCCATGTAGCGCCGCATCTCCTTCACCTTTTCGGCCCCGGCCGACTCCATGGCCTTGACCATGGAGAATTCTCTGTGGAGGATTCCGGTCACCAGTATCCGGATCACATAATCCTTTGATCCCGAGACCTTCTCCCTGACCCTCTCCCACGCCCCCTGCCGGCACAGTTCCAGGACCTCGTCCACCAGCGACTGGTTACGCCGCATATCCTCCCTGATCCAGAAGAGCAGCCTCTCGATAATCACGGTCAGGGCAATCACGGAACACGCCAGGAGCGGATACATCACCGGCCCGCCTTTTACAAATAGTTCTATCATCGCTACGATTCCAGGTGCCTGTATTTGAATGAGTTTGAAGTGTCTTAAGTTCCAGGTCCGGCGCAAAAACGCCTGATCTCACTAATCGGCGGCTGAAAGCCTGACGGCTAAATTCCTGTTTCGGGGTTCAGGCCTGGCCGCAGAGTGAAACGCACAGCTTTTGCAGGCGGGCGTCAGCCTTTTATCATGTGACGTGGGCTCGCAGGCACTCCGAGTTATTGACATGACACATTGCAGCTTTCAACTTCGCAGGCCGCACAAACCACTGACTTTTGGATAACACATTCCCGATCGCCAAATCAAAGGGATTTTCATTTGCCTCTTGAGAAGGCAAGAATAACGTGCTAAATGAGATGTGTCAATTTCAGGTGATGCAATCAGCCATCTTATATCCAGAGGTCCGGGATTCAGGTGATTATTCAACAGGCAAAAGAGGTCTTGAAGATCGAGGCCCAGAGCATTCTGGATCTGACAGAGCGTATCGGGCCTGAATTTGAAAAGGCCGTGGATATTATCGTTCGCGCCAAGGGGCGGGTCATCCTCACGGGAATGGGGAAGTCAGGGCTGGTGGCGAGGAAGATCTCCGCCACGCTCAACAGCACCGGCACATCCTCCCTCTTCCTCCATCCGGCCGAGGCCATCCACGGAGACCTGGGCATGGTGACGGCCGATGATGTCATTCTGGCCATCTCCAACAGCGGGCACACCGCTGAGATCAGCCGGATCCTCCCCATCGTGAAAGGCATGGGCGCCAAGATTATCCTTTTCACGGGCGGTCTGGATTCACCCATGGCCGATGAAAGTGACGTGGTCATTGATGTCGGCGTGGAAAGAGAGGCGTGCCCTCTGGGTCTCGCTCCCACGGCCAGCACCACATCCGCCCTGGCCATGGGGGACGCCCTGGCTGTGGTCCTGCTCAATCAGCGGCGGTTTAACCGCGACGACTTCAGGCGGTTTCATCCCGGAGGCAGTCTGGGAGAGCGCCTCTCCTTCAAAATCAAAGAGGTTATGCTGACCGACGCCCATATCCCCATGGTGCCTTTGGGCGCTACGGTCGACCAGGCCATTCAGGAAATCGATGCCAAACGGATTGGCGCCACCCTGATCTGTAACGAAAATCAAAGGCTTGAGGGGATTATCAGCGATGGGGACCTGAGGCGGGCACTCCTTACCAAAAAGGAAATACATCGTCTCAAGGTCGAAGAGATCATGTCCCCGTCCCCTAAAACCATTACTGAAAACGAAACATCCATAGAGGCCCTGGGCCTGATGGAGGCCCACGCCATCACCCACCTGGTTGTGGTGGATGAACATACCCGGATAAAAGGGATCGTTCACCTTCACGATCTTCTGGGCAGGGAAGAGTTTAGAATCAATGGAGGCATTATCCGCACCACGCGGACTCATCGTTGAACTGGTTACCCCCTTTAAAAGCGGGGGAGGGGTCGACGGCGCGGGGCTGGAGAGACTCATTGCCCGTGTGTCCCCTTTCGCCCAGGGGGTGTTTCTGGCCAGCCCTCGTGCGGGTGAGGGGACGAGCCTGTCCCCGGACCTGAGAGGGGATGTTCTCAAACGGACGATTTCTGCAATGGACCGGCAGAACCCTGTCCCCATCTTCATCTGGGCAACCCAGGAAAGCGAGGAGGGCACCAGGGAAACCATGCTTGCCCTCGACGAGGCAGTCAGAGAAAAACCTTACAAGCCCGGGCTCTTCTATGTGGACACGCCTCTTTATTATCACAGCAACCGGGGGCTTCCCGATCTTTACAGAGAAATCTGTCCGACAATCGAAGGCGCCTTGATCCTCCATAACGATCCCGACCTTATAGAGAGCCTGGGCAGGCCCCTTAAACGAACCAGCATCCGTACCGCCATCCTAAAGGAAATTGCCGGATTCGACGGAATCTCGGGGATGATATTTTCAGGGTCCCTGGACAGGGCCCATCACTACCAGAAGGCGTGCAGGCAACGGCCCGATTTCAAGATCTATGACGGCGATGAGGCCCACTTTCTGGAGCACCCGAGCCGGAGCGGCGTCGTGTCCATGGGCGCCAACCTGGTCCCCGCAGCATGGAGGAAGATCGTGCGATCATCCCTCCAGCCGTCAACCGGCGCCGATTACCCCGACCGCCTCCAGCAGATCTGGGAGACGGGGCATGCCTTACACCACATGCGGGACATCTACGCCGAGGCCCCCGCTGCCATTATCAAAGATGTCCTTGCAGAGATGGAAATCATCCCGCTCCCCGATCAGACGCCGGAGGACATCGAAGCCGTCCGGAATGCCTTGAGGGAGTTGGTTGGCCGGTTGGGAGAGGAGGGATTGTCGATTGATGACTGTTGATTGATGATTATCACCTGTGGTCATGAATTCGTTTTCGGTTTCCCCCATTCCGCGTTCCCCGTTCGGGATAGTGTCATGAGGTGCTGAAGTCGTTTTTTAACGATTCAATTCTGATGGTTTCCAGTTTCCAGTTTTGCCGAACAGCCGCTCGATGATGCCGCCGATCACCGCGCATTCCAAGCCAAAGGGGAGATAGCCGGCAAACCCGAGGACCGGCATCTCAAAAATGAGATATTTCTGGACATACGGGACTGAATAGGTCCACTTGGCCAGGCTGTAGTAGTTCCACATCTCCCAGAACCAGCCGCATATCAGCGCTGCTGAAGCCGATGCGACAAAGGACCGCCAGTCCCCCCTTTCTATCTCTTTCAGGAAATTGTGTTCCCCCCAGAGGATCTGAAGTGAGACGATGATAAGAAGAGGCGATACCCAGAGGACTGGAAACAGGAGATTCGGCCAGGCCCCGATCCCGGCTAACCCAACTCCCGATATCACGAGGAGCACGGCCGCAAACCCCTTCCGACAAGGAGGTCGAACAGGACGAAAGTCTTTGAATCCCCTTTGGACCCATGCGGAACCGGCAATCCATTCCCGGGTCCCAAGGACCGCGGGCAACACCGTTGAAAAGGAGAGGGTTGCATGCCAGAAATACGCCCACGGGCTGAAATCAACACCGGTGTAATACCAGTTCTGGACAAACCGGTTCAGGTACTCGAAAAACCACCAGAAAAATGCACTGAGTGGAAAAAGAACCAGGAAAAAGAGTGGTCGAAGCACCATCATGCACTGACCCGTGCGCCGATAGCACATGCCGTTGATGACCACGATATAGGAAAGCCACAGGGGGGTAAAGGTGTGGGGCTGGAATTCTTCAAAAAATGGAAACCGGGTCCACGCCAGCAGCCACGAAACGAGTCCCCCTGCCACGCCGACCCAGCCCCACCAGGGGAAGGGGTAGACAATCAATACCCGGCGCGCACCTGACTTCCCGGGACTTTTGAACGCCGTTATAACAAGAGGGAGAACGATCAACAGGATGAGGCCGAGAAAACCCGTAAACACCGGCCATGAAAAGGGTGCGTGGATCACATGGCGGGTCTGGGGCGGGAATTCCAGATATCGGGACAACGGAAGACCCTTGCAAACGACCCCTGCGAGAGGGAGACCCAACAGCATCCCGCCGAGAACAGCAACCCTGGCAAAAAGGTTTTCATAAGTTACCGGCTTTTGAAGTTCACTTCTCAATCTGATTCAACCGGTACTGGTAGTAGGCGTCTCTCATGGCCACATAGGGGTCCAGGGCCGCCTTTTTGAGGGCTTCGTACTCTCCGATCCTCATTGAGGTCTTGTTCAACACGTCAAACGTCCTGAAACCCACATTGGGCCAGAAGTCCGTTACCATGTAATCAAGTGGGTTCAGATACAACTCTCCCACCCAGCCGGCCGTATCCCTGAGACTGGAGGCCCCCAAGAAAGGGAGATTCAGATAAAAACCGGGCCCGATGCCGTAATATGCAAGGACCTGGCCCAGATCTTCATCCTGGACCTCGAAATTCAGGGCCTGTCTGGCCACATCCTGAAACCCCAGAAAGCCCGCTGTGGTATTTACCACGCATCTTACCAGCTCGATGCCGAACCCCTCCAACTTACCCTGCAACAGACAGCTGATGGCACGGATCGGCATAATCAGGTTGGTGAAAAAATTACGGATGCATATCCTTCCCAACTCAGGGACCACCCATTTATATCCAGTCCCTACCGGCTTGAAAAACCAGAAGTACATTTTGTCGTTAAATACAAAGAAGGCACGGTTTACCGGCTCAAGGGGATCGGGGATCGAATCCATGGAGTCAAGTCTGTCCTTCCAGGGATCGGATTCCACTGAATCCGGCTCAGAGTTCCCCGTCCGGCTCGCCACACGGACCGCCGGCTCTGCCCGGACTCCCCGGTCTTCTAAATATGCCCTGCGCAGGAGTTCATGCGCTTCTGTCTCTCTCGCAAGAAGAGCGGCGCCTGGGGCAGCGTCAACCGCCCCCGCACCCACATCATCGGCAAAAGAGAGCGTGGCAAAGAGATTCAACAAGAATACCATAGAGATAAGAAGTCTCACAGATTCTCCCACAACCAGGCCCCTTCTTTTGAAAATGGCTGCACGCTCACCCCTCCTCTTCAACCTTTGATCTCAACTTCTCCATCAGATCCTTGAATGAAGATCGTGTCAGGATGCTGTTAAACTGCTTCCGGTAGTTGTTGACGAGGCTGACCCCTTCAACGGATATATCATAGACAAGCCACTCTTTACCCTTGTTCCTGAGCCTGTAATCGACCTGGATCTCCGTTTCCTGCTTGGTCACGATCTTGACCCCGACAAGGCCGTAATTCCCTTCTGCCTTTTCGTCCACATACAGGACCTTCTCGCCCGAATAACTCTCCACCTTATCCAGATATGTTCGCTCCAAGAGCTTGGAGAAGAGATCCACGAATTCTTCCTTTTCTTTCTGGGTCCGCTCCTTCCAGTGCCTTGCAAGCGTCCTTCTGGACATCTCTTCCCAGTCAAACCGCTCATCCACGGCGCTCCGGATCTGCCGGGCTCTCTCGCGGGCCTTATCCGCTTCTTTCAAACCAGGATCCGTGACAATGGCAATGATTCTTTCGGTTGTCTTCCTGATATCTTCGGTCGGCCCTCCCGCCACGGATACAGATGAAACACCAAGCGCCATCAAAAAGGCAAATGCCGCCGTTATCCAACGTTTACAATCCATATATTCCTCCAGCCTCGATATTTTCAGGTCAGGAATCAGCAATCCATGTCTTTGCGGCCTTTCAATCGCCAATCGAAAATCATCCATCATCGTAACACTTTAGTCATCTGAAAACATGGCCGACCCTGCTGCGAACCGTTTTATCAAAAAGAGTTACCCATCATCAATCTCTCAGAGCTTTCCAAACACATAATTGGAGATCAATTCTTCAAAATCCACCGCAGACTGCGTATCCCGGATCCGTCCGCCCGGTTGAACAAGTTCGTCAGCCCCGCCCGGCGTGATCTCCACATACTTTTCACCGATCAGACCCTTGGTCTTGATGGAGGCAATGGCGTCCTCCTGTATTTTTACATGCAGCGGAAGGTTCAGTACCACCCTGGCCTGGTAGTCATCCAGGGTAATCTCTTTTACCCGCCCGACATCTACCCCTGCAATCACGACCGATGATCCGGTCTTCAACCCGCCACTGTTGGAGAAGATCGCCTCGACCTCATACCCTTCACCACCCAGGATCTCCATCTTTCCCAGCTTAACAGAAATATAACCTAAACAGAGAATCCCCATGATCATGAAAAGACCGACCGCGAACTCAAGATCAAACTTTTTCATTCGCTCCTCCCAGCACCCTCCCTTACGCAGTCTCGCCGATATAGGCCCGGACAACCGGGTCACTTGAAGAAAAAAACTCTGACGGCGTTCCCTCGGCCCGGATCACGCCCTCGTGGAGCATGGCGATCCGATCAACAATGGCAGAGACCCTGGCAATCTCATGTGTCACGATGATACCGGTGAAATGAAGCCGGCGGTGACACGAATCAATGAGCTCAATAATCGCCTGGCCTGTAAGCGGATCAAGGCCCGTGGTGGGCTCATCAAAAAGCATGATTTCCGGATCGCCGACCAGAGACCTGGCCAGGGCCGCGCGCTTGACCATTCCTCCGCTGATCTGAGAGGGATACTTGTATTCAGAGCCCGACAGGCCCACGTTATCCAGTTCCCTCAGGACCCTTGTCTGAATCAGGTGACGGCTCAGCCGGGTCTTTTCTCTCAGAGGGAATGCGACGTTTTCAAATACATTCATGGAATCAAAGAGCGCCCCCCCCTGGAACAGGAAACCCAGACGGTTCCTCAGCGCTGTCAATGCCTTCCCCCTGGCAGAGCCCATCTCTTCGCCGTCCACCACAATACGGCCCCTCTCCGGCCTCATCAGCCCGGCCACATGCTTTAAAAGCACGCTCTTGCCGCAGCCGCTCTTCCCGATAAGGGCCGTGATGAAACCTTTCGGGATCTCAAATGAGCATCCCTTGAATACCTCGTTTCCATCAAAAGACTTATGCAGATTTTCGATCTGGATCATATCCAAATAAAAGTGGCTAAAGTATGAAGTAACTAAAACAAAATGGACGTCATAAAATAATCCCATACGAGGATCAGCACCGAGGACAGCACCACCGCCTGGGTCGTCGCTCTGCTCACGCCCTCGGAACCGAACCCCGTAAATATGCCGGCATAATATCCTTTGAAACAACAGACCCACACAATAATCACGCCAAAGCTGAACGACTTATAGATGCCCTCCATGATATCCTTCATTTCCACATAGTTGGCCATCTCCCCGAAATAGGTACCCGCCCCTACCCCGAGCAGCTTTCCTCCGATCAGGTATCCTCCGAAAATCCCGACCACATCAAAGATGGCGGTCAAAAGGGGAAGTGATACCATGGCAGCCAAGAAATTGGGGACCACCAGGTAACGGTAGGGGTTCAGGCCCATGAGTTCCAGGGCGTCGATCTGTTCGCTCATCCGCATGATGCCGATCTCAGCGCTGATGGCCGAACCTGCCCTGCCCGTAACCATGAGGGCTGTTATGACCGGCCCCAACTCCTTGATAAGGGCAAGACCGACCATGGGCCCCAAAAAAGCGTCAGACCCAAAACGGCTCAGGCTGTAAAACCCCTGAAACCCCAATACCATCCCTGAAAACGCCCCGGTGAGAAGGATGACAACCACCGATTGCAGGCCTATGAAGCGAATCTGCTTGAGGAGCCTGCCGAATTTGATGGGCGGAATGCCCATGAACAGGACGGCCTTCAACAGAAAAAGACCCATCACGCCCATCCTGCTTATATATTCGATGGTTGTGGCGCCGAATCTCTTTGTGATATCGTACATGGGACGGAGTCTTGCAGAACTGGCCGCATATGTCAAAATCTTTCTATCGTACGACCGCCGGGCCCCGGACACTACTCTGTTGAAATCGCTTGCTGTTTGTAATAGTTACAGAACGTTCGGGCAGTAAGGAATCCGGAGCCCGCTTCAACATGCGAGCTCTCTCCCGGACAACGACCCGTGAGGAGTCGGTAATTGTCTAAAATCAAATTCATCGTAGTCGGCAGCACCCGATCGTCTTTTCTCAAACAGGGAGAGCTGTTTTATCTGGAGAGGCTCAGGCGGTATACTCCCACAGAATGGATCGAGGTGAAGCCCCAGAAGGTGACCAAAGGACGGTCAAGAGGGGAGATCCTGAGGGTTGAGGGCCGATCGATCGAGAAGAAATATCAGCCCGAGGATTATGTTATCGCACTGGATCTGAGCGGGAAGGAGTACGACTCGGAAGGTCTGGCCGGTCTGGTTGAACGTCTGTCATGGACACGCAGGCAACTCTGTTTTGTTATCGGCGGTCCCTTAGGTCTGTCAGAAGGGGTCCTGAATACTGCGGCCGACATCATTTCACTCTCAAAACTTACCCTGACGCATGAAATGACCCGCCTGATTCTGCTCGAACAGCTCTACAGGGCCCATACGATCATAAAGGGTGAGAAATACCATAAATAGGCGAAGGACCCCACCTATTCTTTATCGACACCTGCCTCCAGGGCCATGGCGATCTTGTTCTTGAGTTCCGACAGGTCGAACGATTTAATGACATAATAGTCGGCTGCGATCGATTTCATATCCTCCTTGAAGGTGTCATACGCCGTACAGAGCACCACCGGCAGATCGTAGAACTTGTTCCGGATATCCTGGAGCAGGTCCAGACCGTTGTAATCCACCATCTTGATGTCCAGAACCACCAGGTCAGGCTTTTCTTTCTCGATCCTCTCCAGCAGGAGATGACCGTTTTCCGCGGTAATCACCTCATAGCCTGCATCACTCAGCTCCTCTGAATAGAGGTAGCGGATATGTTCTTCATCATCCACAATCAGTATTTTTGCCATAATTTTTTCTCCATCATGTCCCCTCAAAAATTCACGTTCATTCTTGTCCCGACCTGAAGTATACCAGAAAGCGGCGGAAGCTACAAACCGTCCTGAATCCCTTCCCGACCCGGTTCCCTGCATAACACCTCATAAACTCCCGCCCATCCGGACTCCGGAATAGAGTCACTTCCAACTTTGACGGTCTCGTAACAAGTCGAAAATACTTTCTTTTCGTCATTCCGGCGAAAGCCGGAATCCAGTGTTCTCAAATACTTATGAAACCTCTGGACCCCGTCCCGCCATTTGGCGGGATTCAACGGGGTGACAACTTTCAAATAACTAAAGCATAACATCTTGATATGTTTTAATTATTTCCGGTTACAGTGCCGCTCACGGCATAAAATAGCTTTTTACGAGATCATCAACTTTACTCTTTTCAGAGAGTCTCGACACTTCTCAGTACGGGTAAAAGCCCCTCCCCGTCTTTCTGCCAAGCCATCCCGCATTAACATATTTTCTCAAAAGCGGGCAGGCCCGGTATTTGCTGTCGCCCAGTCCCTCATGGAGAACATCCATAATCGCCAGGCATGTGTCCAGGCCGATCAGATCAGCCAATGCGAGAGGTCCCATGGGATGGTTCATGCCCAGCTTCATAATCTGGTCAATATCCTCTGCCTGACCAACGCCTTCAAAAAGCGCATATACCGCCTCATTAATCATCGGCATCAGTATCCGGTTGGCCACAAACCCCGGATAGTCATTGGCAGGGACGGGCGTCTTGCCCAGTTTGAGGGCCAGGTCCCGGGTGGTCCGGAAGGTCTCGTCGGATGTGGCCAGCCCGTTGATGATCTCCACCAGTTTCATCATGGGGACCGGGTTCATAAAATGCATGCCGATCACCTTCTGCGGCCTCTGGGTGGCTGCGGCGATCTTGGTGATGGAAATGGAAGAGGTATTGGAAGAAAGGATAACCCCTTCCCTGCAGTGACTGTCCAACTCCCGGAAAATCTTCAACTTCAAGGCCTCGTTTTCAGTGGCCGCCTCCACCACAAAATCGGCCTTGACCATGTCTTCCAAAGCCGTGGAGCCCTCTATTCTGCCCAGAATCAGCTCTTTCTCCGACCCGGAGATCTTCTCTTTCTTGACCATCCGGCCGAGGCTGTCTTCGATGGTTGAAAAACCGCGTTCCACGAACGCATCCTTAATATCGTTCATGACTACCGACAACCCGGAGGCCGCGCCAACCTGAGCGATCCCCGAACCCATCTGTCCGGCCCCCACAACACCCAGAACCTTTATCTCCATTCTTCTTTTCCTCCATTTTTCCTGCTTATTTCCCAAATATTTAAAGTTTACATCCAAATCGCTCAGATCTCAAGCACAAATCAACGGCTTCTCCGCAACAGCGGACCCCTCATGCCGATTTCTCGGGATCTTAAGGCGTGGAACCGTGGCTGATAAGGTTCAAACATATGAATTTGTTAATTTTTTTCTGAATACGACGCTTATCATTGAATCCAATAATGAAAAGAGGCCCATCAGCTTTCCCGATCTTCCCTGTTCAACTCGGACCGCACAGGCGGCCCGATGTTTTCGACTCTATACAGCTTATTGACATATGCACGGGCGCCCGATCGCTGCGCTTCCTTTACCATTGCCGCCTGGGTGCCGTCATATGAAAAACTGTTGTAACACTTCAGCCATCTGAAAACATGGCAGGAGGCCCATGGGGGGCCTTTTTCAAGGGCGGCATCCATCAGGGACCGCAGCGCCCGGGACCGGCCCTTTTGGATGGGCATACCCGTTGCTTAGAGGCAGCTGGATCGACCGTCCCATGAAAGGACACACCCGGGGCGCCGGAACCGGCCGAATTTCGCCGCGCATGCTGCCGTTCGCACGAGCGACGGAAAGAGTATGCAGCCCTTGAAAAAGGCGCCCCATGGGCCGAACCCGTTGCGAACCATTTTATCAAAAAGTTAAAGAGTTACAAACTGTTAAAGATTTTCAACGCGAAGAAACCGTTTTGGTCTCCAGCAGACTGCAGATGAATTTAGCGACCTGTGTCGCACCGTTGGGCACACCCCTCGTGATGCGGGGCATTTCCAATAGCCGGGGCAGATTCGAAATCCATTCCCCTGTCCGGTAGTTCCGCGCGTCGATAGGAAGACCGTTCATATGCCTCTCTATAAAGGCAGCCAGGATATGGGACTCCCGGAAATTGGCCCGTTTTATGTACCCGAACGGCGCCCCCCCATGATATACCTCGGCCAAGGTGCTGTAGCCCACCTTTCCTACAACCGCGTCAGCAGCCGTAACGAGGTCCGGGTGAAAGAACTCGGATCGACGGGGGAGTGCGATGAGGTTAGGGCAGATTTCGGAAGTTCGGCCGGCGCCGGGAACCACCACGAAGAGGTCTTCCGGCAGGGACAATCCCTTCATGCCTCTGTAATCTTCCGGTATGCCTCCCATGGTAACGAGCACCATTTTGCTGTTTTCGGCTATTCCCAGTCTCCGCCGGACCTCCTTCCCGGACTGCCTCTCCCTCCGGCTTACAGGCAGGACCGTGAGATCCGCAGACCCGGGCGAACATACAGGCTGGGCCTGCACGTGGTAGTCCGCCTCACTGAACAGCCTCCCCAGGTACTCCGCATGTGGTCTCAATCCACCACATTTTTCTGCATATTCCTGGTAAACCCAGTCCCAGGTAAAGTTCTCCACCAGTACGGACGGCAGACCTGCCTCACGGGCCGCCGCAATCCCCATGGGCGAGATGTCGCAGGCAACCAGTCGGCAGTTGAGCCGCTCCAGTGACCTGGCCAACCCGGATATCTGCGATTCCCTGAAAGGGATCCATCGGCTCAGTCGCTCAACTGTCTTTGTAAGATCCGCGTAAAGCGGGGTCTCCTGCACCAGGCCCACATCGGTCTCAAGACGGTGATATGTGTAAGACCCGCCGAGGGAATCCTCAAAAAACCAGGGATGGACGGTCGTGAAGATCTCAAAACGCACAGAGGGATCCGCCTCATGGACAGCGCTCATGACAGCCGAAGCCCGGGCGGCATGCCCGAACCCGTGGGGAGATATGAAGTAGGCGATTCTTTTACCGTTTTTGTCATTCATTATGCTGGATGCTGGATGAAACCTCTGCACCTTGCACCTAACGCCTCACGCCTCACGCCTCATCCCTTGCGCTTCACAACTCCCCATCCAAAGATCCCATTGACTCCAAATCCCGCATGGGATACATTCCGGCGTGAAATTGCCCGGGGGGTTGCAATGCAAACAGACTTCTTTGCCATCGACAAAGGCATTCTGATCATCTACTTCGCAGGTGTTATCCTTTTCGGGGCCTATTTCCGAAGGAAGAGCAGCACCACTTCAGGCTTCATGATTGCCGACGGAAGGCTCCCGAGCTGGGCAGTCGGCCTCTCCATGCTCGGCACCTTTGTCAGCAGCATCACCTTTCTGGCATATCCGGGCCAGGCGTATAATTTCAACTGGGATGTTTTTGTGTTTTCCCTGACGCTGCCGATTGCGGCCCTGGTTGCAACGCTCTACTTCATACCCCTCTACCGGAAACGGGTGAAGGTGTCGGCCTATGAATACCTGGAGCAGCGTTTCGGCGCATGGGCCCGAATCTACGGCAGCATCAGCTTCATGCTGGGGTCCCTGGCCCGGATCGGCATGATCCTGTTTCTGGTATCCATTGTCCTCCACAACCTGACCGGGTGGTCATATTCGACCATCATCATCATGACAGGCGTCGGGGTCACCCTTTACACGGTACTGGGCGGCATTGAAGCCGTGATCTGGACGGATGTGATCCAGGTGTTTATCCTCTTCGGGGGGGCCGTCGCGACAGCCATCATCCTCCTCACGGGTATGCCCGAAGGCCCCGGCCAGGTGTTCTCCATTGCCCGCCACCACAACAAATTTTCTTTAGGAAACTGGGACATGAACCTGATCAGGCCTACCGCCTGGGTCGTGGCGCTGTACGGCATTATAGAGAATTTAAGAAATTTCGGGGTCGACCAGAATTACGTGCAACGCTATCAGGTCACACGATCCATCAAGGAAGCCTCCCGTTCCGTCTGGACCGCAGCCATCGCCTATATACCGATTTCCGCGCTCTTTCTCTTTATCGGCACCGCCCTTTATGCCTATTATGCCGTCCATCCCGACCAGCTTCCCGCTTCACTGGCAGGACCGCTCGCGGGAGACAAGATATACCCCCACTTCATCGTAACACAGTTCCCGGTCGGGGTCCGAGGCCTCATTATCGCTGCTATTTTTGCCGCTGCCATGAGCAGCATTGATTCATCCCTCAACTGTGTATCCACCCTTTCACTCCTCGACTTCTACAAAAAATACCTGAACCGTGATGCGGGCGAGGGACAATGCATCAGGATGCTCAGGGCCTTCACGATCTTCTGGGGCACCCTGGGAACCATCACGGGTCTGGCCATGATCCAGGTCCGGACCGCCCTGGAAACCGGCTGGCAGTTAGCCGGCATTGCCGGTGGAGGGGTTATCGGCTTGTTCCTGCTGGGGCTCTCGTTTCGCCGGGTGAAGCGCTGGCAGGCCATGGTTGCGGTCCTCGTCAGCATCATCAGTATTGTCTGGGCCACTTTCGCCCGCAACCTGCCCGAACCGTGGGACTGGATGGAGTGTGCCTGGCATGCCCGGATGATCGGCGTTATCGGAACCCTCACGCTGCTGGCCGCCGGCCTTGTCTTGAGCCTCCTGAGCCTGTCGAAACAAAAACCCACTCGCGGCAGGCATCCCATATCCGGGTAAACAGCGGGCGACAACTTCCTGTCCATTCGACGACTCCATCATTCAACAGGCCTGCTTTAAAAGATCGGGCATACCCCGTGCAGGTATCGGGTTCGTCACCCCATCGGCGTGACGGGTTGGAACATCCCGGTCCATTGACATACGCCTGCGGCAGAGACAGGGTATCATCAAACGATTACCCGGATCAACGATGAATTGACAAGGCAGGGGCTCTATCCTATACTTTTCCTGCCACGGCAACATGATGAAAAGATCAGCCTTCCGGCGCATAGCCGACGCATTCTCGTGGATAAGACTGGAAACACAAAGGATGCGATCAAGGCCTTTTAATGAAGACCCTTTGTCCCAACAATCACCCCGCATGACAGTTTTTTTTGAAGAATACAGCGACATCATCCCCGATTTCTCATCTTTCGAGGAAAGTCTCCGAAAACCCCTTCCCACCCACATCCGGATAAACCGACTCCTGATTGAGCCGGCTTCCCTTATCAACGCACTCGAAGAAAAAGGGATTCACCTGATTCGTGCCTCCCGGAGACATGATACCATCTGCCGCGCGACCGGATTTCCTTCCCCCGGGAACCTGTTAGAGTATTTCCTGGGCTATATCCATCCACAGGCCCTCACCTCCTCGGTGGCCGCCCTTGTCCTTGCTCCTGAAAGCAATTCCTACCTGCTTGACATGTGCGCCGCCCCCGGCGGAAAAACCGCCCATTGCGCGGATATCATGAACAATACAGGTCTGATCATATCCAATGATCTTTACACCAGCAGACATGTCGCATTGGGACACACCCTCGCCAGGATGGGCGTACTGAATGCGGCGATCACAGCGTACCAGGCACAGGAGTTCCCATTGAGGCAACGCTTTGATTTTATCATGGCCGATGTCCCCTGCTCCTGCGAAGGGAAATTCAGGCAGGCAGGGAAAGCAACCGGTTACAGGGAGAGCAGCGGAAAGAAGATGCTCCCGGACCTGCAGAGGAAGATCCTGTTACGGGGATTTGACCTCCTCCGGAAAGACGGCCAGATGCTCTATTCCACGTGCACCTATAACCCAAGGGAAAATGAGTCTGTGGTGAATCGATTGTTGAACGAGCGGAACGCGGAACTGCTTTCGATCGATGTGGAATTCGATGTCGAAGCCGGTTTAACAAATTGGAATGGGGAGAAATATGACAAACGGCTCGAAAGGGCGGTCAGGTTCTATCCTCACCGAGTCGATTCGGTGGGCTTCTTCATGGCCAGAATTGGCAGGAGAGGATGACCGGCAGCATCTTTTTTCGTATTTGGAATGTCGATTCGGGATATTACCGAAGCACTTCGACAACTACCTCCTGTTCCGAAAGAAGAGAAGCTGGTTCTTGGTAAGAAACACGCAGCTGTTAGCGGCTGCCTCCCGGCTCAAAATAGCACACGTCGGTCTCAGGGCCTTCCAACGGGCAGGCGCCTTTGTAAAACCCACCACCCGGCTTATCCAGAACTTCGGCCGATTCGCCACCCGCGCGAAGCTCCAAATAGACAAGGCCCAGTTGCAGGCGCTCTTAAGGGCTGAAAAGATTCCTGTTGATATGACGCTCGATAACGGCTATGTAATCCTGGCCATGGGAGAGGGCAGCGTCCTCGGCCTCGGTCTATGCATCCACGGCATGGTCTCTTCTCAGCTTCCCAGGAAAGAGCTCCGGGGCGCCATGCTGAAATGCCATGTCGAACAGGATCATCGCAGATCAGAATCAGAACAAGGAGGAATATCATGCTGACAAGAAAACAACTGGACAGGTACGCGGATGTTCTGTTGTGGGGACTTAAGACCGCACGAAGCGGCACGTTCAAACGGGGGGATGTGGTGCTGGTTCAATTTGATCTTCCGGCCGTACAACTGGCGGAGATGCTTCAGGGAAAACTGTTGGATATGGGGATGCACCCGGTTATCCGTTCGAGCCTGACGCCCGGGATGGAACACACCTTCTATGATAAGGCCGACAACCGACAGCTTGTCTTCAGGGGCCCCTGGCAGGACGACCTCTATGAACGTCTCAACGGCAGGATCTACCTCCACGCCCCGGCCTCCCTCACGCACCTGTCCGACATCGATCCCAAGCGGATCGGCATGCATGCGGTGGCCATGAAGCCGCTTCGCGACATCATGCGCGAGAGGGAAGAAAAGGGCATGTTAGGCTGGACCCTTTGCATGATGCCTACCGAGGCGCTTGCAGAAAAGGCAGGTCTTTCCCTCAGGCAATACACCAACCAGATCATAAAGGCATGCTATCTCGACAAACCCGACCCGGTCGGGGAGTGGAAGCGACTCTTCAGGGAGGCAACCGCCATCAAGAAGTATATGAACAGCATGGACGTCCTCTATTATCATGTGGAATCAGAAGGGACCGATCTCAAGATACGGCCCGGTGAAAAGCGTCGGTGGGTCGGGGTGTCCGGCCACAATATCCCCAGTTTTGAACTCTTTATCTCCCCTGACTGGCGGGGAACCGAGGGCACATACAGCGCCGATCAGCCCTCTTTTCGGAGCGGGAACCTGGTTGAAGGCGTCCGGCTCACATTCAAGAAAGGTATCGTGACCGAGGCAGCCGCCGAAAAGGGAGAGGCCTTTATCAGAAAGCAGTTGAAAATGGATAAGGGCGCATCCAGGGTCGGGGAATTCTCCCTCACTGACAAGCGCTTCTCCAAGATCAGCAAATTCATGGCCAGCACCCTCTATGATGAAAACCATGGGGGCCGATATGGCAATTGCCATCTGGCAGTGGGCGCCTCTTATTCGGACACCTATGACGGAGACCCTGCCGACCTCACCAAAGAGATGAAGGATCAACTGGGCTTCAACGATTCCGCACTCCACTGGGATCTCGTAAACACCGGCAAGAAGACCGTCACAGCCCGCCTCGCCTCGGGCGAGTCGGTCGTGGTGTATGAAAACGGGATGTTTAGACTCTTTGAGGGATTGAAGGATTGAAAGCACCCATAAAAAGAGAGAGGACCATCCAGCTCGGGGGCACGGCACGCACCCCTGGCGATGTGATGGAACTGTACAGCATGGGACTTCAGTTCGCCGAGATCCCCATTACAGACCCGGAGCCGTTTTCACACCGCATCGGCGAGTATCAGGCACTCATGGACCAGTCGGGCCTCCCCTACCTGTGTCATGGTCCCCGGGAGGGCGACCCGAACAACGCGGACACGCTGGAGACGGTCTATCTGCCCAGGCTCTTGAAGATCCTCTCCATCATGCCGCGACTGAGGATGCGGCTGTTGACCGTCCATCTCTGGCTGGATCCCCGCTTTGTACACCCGGACATCATCGCGTACAAGGTGGGTTTTCTGAAAAGGCTTCTGGAGACGGCCGAAAATGCCGGCATCACGGTCTGCCTCGAAAATCTGAGCGAGAATGCAGCCCATCTTTCAGCGATTTTCGAGACCCTGCCTTCCCTGGGTCTCACGCTGGATCTGGGACACGCCCAAATCCTTACCGCGCAGAACACCAGTTTCGGCTTCATGCACGGGTTTCCCGAAAGGATAAGACATATCCACCTCCACGACAATCGGGGAGGGAACACGCCGGATGAAGACCTCCATCTCCCCGTCGGGAATGGGATTATCGATTTTGAGGGGATCTTTAAGGACCTGAGGCTGATCGGATACAACCGAACCATCACGCTGGAACTCAAGCCGGATGAGGTCCGCACAAACCTCGCTCTGGTCAAGCGGTCCCTCCGGCACGCCGGGTTCAAGATGCGGTGACAGGGCTCAGGCCCCCGGAATCTACAGGCCGGTAACAAGCAAGTTATGCTGGAACACACATTCATCCACATACCGGGCGTAGGCGACAAGACAGAGCGGCGGATCTGGAACCGCGGGATCCACACGTGGCGGCAATTCCTCGATCATGGAGACACGATCCTCTCTCCAACCCGGGATGCGCTGATCGGCATGGAACTGGAAGCATCACTGGCACACAGGAAGGATATTTCATTTTTCAGCCAAAAGCTTCCGACGGGAGAGATGTGGCGGCTCTTCAATGCATTCCAGGACAGGGCCGTTTATCTGGATATCGAGACGAGCGGGGGGTATCAGGGCGTCGATGACATCACCGTGATCGGCATCTATGACGGCGTCGATGTTCAGACCTTTGTCAACGGCATCAACCTGGATGATTTTGAAATCGCTATTGCCGCCTATGACCTCGTCATCACCTTCAACGGCGCACTTTTCGATCTCCCGTTCATTCGAAATCGTTTCCCCGGCATTTCGCTCCCTGCCGCCCATATCGACATCAGATTCCTTATGAAAAAGCTGGGGTATGCCGGGGGCCTCAAGAAGATCGAGAGAGCGTTCGGCATTCTCAGGGAACCCGGCATAGACGGCATGGACGGATTCGAGGCCGTACGGCTCTGGCAGGCATACCAGTGGGGTGATCATGAGGCCCTTGAAACGCTCATCCGGTACAACCGCGCCGATATCGTCAACCTGGAACCCCTGATGGAGATCGGATACGGGGAGATGAAGGCAGGACTTTTCCGCTGTGTTGATGAAAGGCCGTATGCTCGCCGGGAAATCCATAATTTCTGAAGGCAGTCAGAAATTGGAGCTCGGAGATCAGGGGCTCATGATGAAACAAAAAAAGCCCCTCCGGCGTCGAAGGGGCTTTTCTCCATTGGTCAGATCTATTTTTTGATGATCTTTCCCTGTTTCTCGCCCATCCAGTCCTTGAAGTTGCCCCAGCAGGACGGCGGATTCAGGGTCCACTGACATTCGGCCGTTTTATCCGAATCCATACTCACGGCCTTTGCCGTGTAAACGCCCGGCGCAATGGTCGGTTCACTGACAATGATCGTGGTCTCCATCTTCTCGTTGGAACCCAGTGTGGCCCGCAGCAATTCGGTTGCCTTGGCCAGCGTGCTCACGGTTGCGGTAAATTCGCCGTTGGGTCCAACCTCTGCGTCGGCAAGCGCAACACGGACCTCCTTGCCCTCCTTCTGGACCCCTAACAGCTCAATAAAGACCGAATCACCCGGCTGAAACCCCTTTCCTTTGAACATCATCGGGGTTCGGGTCACTGTGGCAACGTTCAGACCGACGCTTGCGGGTTCTACAATCATCTGGGGGCCTTTCATGTTCGGATCAAACGTTGCCGGCGCTGTGGCGCAACCCGCAAATAGAAAGGCCAGGAGGACGCAAAGCAATCCCCCTTTCAAGTATCCGTTATTTGATAACCGTTTCATTTTCCCGTTCATCGTCTAACACCTCCCCATTGTCTCGCTAAAAAGGTGAACGGTTAAGTGATATTAAACACCGAACCGCTCGACTACTAGACCATTTACCTCCCCACTCGCTTCAGAACCTTCTGGACATCGATATCAGAGGTCATCCAATCGGATATTTTCTCGATCTCTCCCCCTTCGAGACACTTGGCAAGAAAAACAGAACGGCTTCCCTGTCTGTTTTCCGCGCTGAAACTGATCTTGGGGCCGATCCCCTGGTAACCCTTGATGCTATCCATGGCCTTTACAAAATTTTCCACGGTAAGATCCCGGCCGCACCTTTTGAGTCCCTCCACCATCGGCTCCACAAAGTAAAAACCCGCATAGAAAAAGATCCCCCACCGATCATTGGCGGCGAATTTTTTCTGTGCCGCTTCGTATTTCAGCATCAGAGGGTTCTGGGAACCGGGAAGCTCCGCAAAGGTGACAAAGATGACGTCCCTGAAGAGGCCCTTGCTGATCTTGTACATGATCGGAATATCGCTCAGGGTGCTTGTGGTCATCCACTGCGTCTTGAAACCGAGTTTTGCCGCCGTTCCCAGTATGATCGCCCCATGCTTGGGAAGCAACCAGTTGATGACGCAATCCGGATTTGCAGCCTTCAGCTTCATACAGTGGGAACTGAGATCCGTATCCAGAGGCTCCACAGAAACCGAGGCTACCAGTTTCATGCCCAGCTTTTCCAGTTCCTCTTCAGCGCCGACCAGTCCCTCCTTTCCGTAGTCATCATTCTGATAGAAAAAGGCGATTCTCTTCATACCCAGTTTCTGGACGGCATATCGAACCAGGATGGCCGCTTCATCAAAATAGAGCGGATAGTCGGCCCAGAGGTATTTGGTGGGAGGATAGGCCCAGTGGCTGGAGCCGGTGGCAGGCCCCACCCAGGGGACCTTCTTGTTGTGCAGGTATTTCTTGACCGCCATACCGGGCGCCGTCCCCACGCCGGAGGCCAGGGCAAAGATTCCCTTATCTTCCACGAGTTCTTTGACAATGGCCTTTGTCTTCGCCGGCATATACCCATCGTCCCTCAGATAGTATTTGATCTTGCGCCCATGAATGCCTCCCTCGGCATTGATCATGTCAAAATAACACCCGGTGCCGCGGGCCACCGCGCCCCACAGCGCTGCAGGACCTGTCTGCGGACCATACTGCCCGATGCGAATCTCCGTATCGGTCACGCCCCTTTCAGCCCACGCAGAGGGGGCAACTGTCAGGGACATGCATACCACAAAACCTAACACCATCACCCAATTCCATCTTCTCATGTTCTGCCTCCTTTTCCAACTTGATACTTGTTATTGGTGATTCGACATCTTTCAAACATTACCATTCATGATCCCTCTTTTCTCTTATACATCGCCTCTATGAGGTCGCCGAATGCCTCGTTCACATACTTGCGCTTGACCTTCATGGTGGGGGTCACCTCGCCGTCCTCTTCATACAGCTTCTTGGGCAGGATGGTAAATTTCTTGACCTGTTCCACTCGTGCCAAAGTGTCGTTTACCTGGTCCACTTCCCTCTGGATCAGCTTGATGATCTCGGGACTCCGGGTCAGATCCTTGTAGGTGGAAAACTGTATCTTATTGTCCTGGGCATACTTGACCACATTATCCTCATCGATCATAATCAGGCTGGTCAGAAACTTCCTTCGATCTCCGATGACCACCGCATCGTTGATGTATGGGCTGAACTTCAGCTTATTTTCAATATACTGGGGGGTGATGTTCTTGCCCCCGGCCGTCACGATGATGTCCTTCTTCCGGTCCGTGATCTTCAGGTACCCGTCCTCGTCAAATTCTCCCACATCCCCCGAGTAAAGCCATCCGTCCTTCAGGGTCTCCGCCGTGCTTTCCGGATTCCTGTAATACCCTTTGAAAACACTGGGCGATTTCACAAGGATCTCCCCGTCTTCGGCGATTTTTACCTCTGTGCCCGTAATGGGGGGGCCGACCGTTCCAAATTTGACCCTCCCCACCCTGGAAACACAGGTGACCCCGGTGCCTTCCGTCTGGCCATAGCCCTCGATCAGGTTGACCCCGATCGACTGGAAAAAGTGAAGCACTTCGGGTGAGATGGGCGCTGCCCCGGAGTACGCCACCCTGAGACGGTCGAACCCCAGTCGTTCTTTGAGTTTCCGGAACACCGCGACATGTGCCAGTTGGTAAAGGGCCTCCAGGGAGAAAGGCACCGGCTTGAAATTCATCTTGAGTGTGGCACGGCTTTTTCCGATCTTGAGAGCAATCCCGAAAACAATTTTTTTGAACCAGGTGGCATCGGACATCCTGATGTAGACAGCAGAAAGATATTTCTCCCAGATACGCGGCACTGCATACCCGACGGTCGGCGATATCTCCGTCATGTTGTCTGTCACCGTATCCAGGCTTTCAATAAAATTGACGGTGTATCCATGGGTGATCTGCGCGAAAACCGAAAAGAGCCGTTCAAAGATGTGACAAAGGGGTAAAAAAGACATGACCTCATCGGTATCGTATACCGGGTTATCCTTGGAAATCGTCTTTCCCATCCACGTCACGTTTCGATGGGTCAGCATGGCCCCCTTTGGCGGACCGGTGGTCCCCGAGGTATATATGAGCACAGACAAGTCCTCGGGCATCACCTCGTCCATCCGTTTCTCGATCAGGTCCGGCTCCCTTTCCACGACCTGGCGACCCAGTTTCAGAATATCGTCAAAGGTCATGACCATAGGATCCTCAAAATGCCTCAATCCCTCCAGATCCCACACGATGACCTTCTGAAGATTGGGCGTGTTATCCCTGAAGTTGAGCCACTTGTCTAGCTGCTCCTCGTTTTCGACAAAGAAGAACCTGGATTCAGAGTCGGAAATCACATATTCCACCTGGGGCCAGGCATTGGTGGAATACACCCCTACGGCTACGCCCCCTGCGCACTGAATCCCAAGGTCGATGATAACCCACTCGGGGCAGTTATCGCCGATAATAGAAACACACTCGCCTTTATTGAGCCCCATGGAAATGAGGGCCGACCCCACGTACTTGGCCTGGTTCAGATAGTCATTCCAGGAAATATCGTGCCAGAGGCCATATTCTTTTTTTCGCATGGCCACCCGGTCACCATACTTCCGTGCCGTTTCCCTAAAGATCCTGGGTACTGTGTCAGGGGTCATTGATCAGTCCCTTGAGATATTGAACATTGATGATTCGATACTGAATACTGACGGTCTCGTAAAAAGCTATTTGATGCCGTGAGCGGCACTGTAACCGGAAATAACTAAAACATATCAAGATGTTATGTTTTAGTTATTTGAAAGTCGAAGATGCGCTCTTTCCGTCATTCCGGCGAAAGCCGGAATCCAGTGTTCTCAAGCGCTTATGAAAACTCTGGACCCCGTCCCGCCATCTGGCGGGACTTGCGCAAAGACGCAAAACGCGAAAAGATATCTTTAATATTTCAAATAGATTCGCTCTGTGTTCTCTGAGAGCTCTGTGAGAAATATCACTTTTTACGAGCCCATCAATACTGGATCGTTGCAGAATCCTTTCCGATTTATCCCAAAAGGCCTTTGCAAGGATGCTCCTGAATGGCCCATAGCCAACAATTACCAAATCCAAAATCCAAAATGTAACAGTTCCTATCGCCACCGCTTTTTCCGCTTCCAGCGCTGAAATCCTTTTGCCGATTCCTCTGACCTCATTCCCATGTAAAACTCCTGCACATCCTTGTCTTCCATAAGTTCCCTGGACTTGCCCTTCATGACAAACCTGCCGTTCTCCAGGATGAGACCCACGTGGGAGATGGTCAGTGCCATACGGGCATTCTGTTCCACCAACAATATGGCAACGCCCCTCTGGTTGATGGTCCGGATAATTTTGAAGATCTCCTTGACGAGGATAGGAGACAGACCCAAAGACGGCTCATCCAGGAAAAGGAGCTTGGGCCGGTTCATGAGTGCCCGGCCAATGGCCAACATCTGCTGTTCCCCGCCCGACAGGGTTCCCGCCCACTGGGCTTCTCTGTCTTTCAGGACAGGAAAATACCCGTATATCTGGTCAAAATCTTTTTTTATCCCGGTCCTGTCACTCCGGATATAAGCCCCCATCAGGAGGTTTTCACGCACGCTGAGCTCCTCGAACACTTCCCGCCCTTCAGGGACATAGGATAGGCCCGCCCGAACGATCACCTCCGGATCTTTGCCGTCAATCCGCCTGCCCATGAATTCGATGGTCCCCTTATCCGGCTGGTCATCCAGGAGGCCCATAACGGTCTTCAGAATGGTCGATTTTCCTGCCCCGTTATTCCCCAAAATCGCGGTAATCGTCCCCTCTTCCACCGAAAGGGATACGCCCCTGAGGGCATAGATCAAGCCATAGAATGTTTCGATGTTCTTTATCTCAAGCAGTGTACTCAATGGGCTCATCCTCCCCCAGGTAGGCCTTCAGGACCTCAGGATGTTGCTGCACCTCTTCAGGCGTCCCCTCGGTAATGGGTTTACCGAAGTTGATGGCCAATATCAGATCCGATATATCCATCACCATCTTCATGTCGTGCTCGATCAGGAGGATCGTGACGCCCAGTTCATCCTGAATATCTTTGATCCAGAATATCAGATCCTGCTTTTCTTCTGAATTCATACCCGCTGAGGGCTCATCCAGGAGGAGCAGTTGGGGCTCCAGGGCCAGGGCCCTTCCCAGTTCAATCAGCTTCTGCGTACCGTATGGAAGGCCGCCCACAAACTGGTTCCTGGCCGTCTGGAGATCCAAAAGATCAACGATCTTCTCGACCCGTTCCCTGTGCGCTATTTCTTCCCGGGCCGCGCTGGAGCCTCTCCTGAAAAAGGTGGCCCCGGTCCAGACATTGGTCTTCATATGGATATGCCGGCCCAGCATCAGGTTTTCCATAGTTGTCATCCTGGAAAACAGTTCAATATTCTGAAATGTCCTGGCAATTCCCTTTCGGGCGATTTGGTGGGGCTTGAGGCCTGTAATATCCTTCCCTCTGAACACGACGCGGCCGGAGTCCGGCTTATAGAGACCGCTGATGCAGTTAAAAATGGTGGTTTTCCCGGCCCCATTGGGTCCGATAATGGAGAAAATAGAGCCCTGCGCCACCCCGAAGCTGACACGGTCCACGGCCCTGAGCCCGCCAAAGCTGATATTGAGACTGTTCACTGAAAAAAAAGTGTTATCCGTCATATCCTTCCCGCTTATCGGCAATCGGTCGCTCGTCTTCGATACGCTCACACGATACCATGGACACCAGGCCTCAAATGAACCTTAAACCCGAAACCATCAATCATCAAACCCGTTACACCTTTCTAACGTAATGCCTGGCAAAAAGTCCGCTTGGCTTGAAGCAAAGCACCAGAACAATCACCAGAAACGCGACCACTGATTTGAATTCCAGGGATACATATCCGCCGAAGAGATTTTCGATAATCCCAAGGATATATCCTCCCAGCGCGGCCCCGACCAGTGTGGTCATTCCGCCCAGCACGGCCGCGGCAAACCCCTTCAGGAGCGGTTCGAGCATCAGGTTCGGATCCAGGGTGGCAATGGGAGCCAGCATCATGCCGGCCACAGCGCCGATCATGGAACTCAACGCCCAGGTAAGGGACATGATCCGGTTGGTGCGAATACCGTTGATCCGTGCTGCCGTGGCATTCTGCTGGGTGGCCTTCATGGCAATGCCTACCTTGGTATATTTAAAGAAGAGGAAGAGGACGAACATCAGAAACAGGGTAATCAAGAGTGTGGCGATGTTGAGATAACTGATCACCGCAGACCCCAGATTGATAATGTCAAAGTCTGAGACCGGAAACGGAAAATTCCGCTGTTCCGCACCCCATTTCCAGCTTGCCAGACCATACAGAACCATCTCAAAACCCAGGGTGATCAGGATCAGGCTCAGGATATTCGGATCTTTTGCCCGCCGCAGAAAAACAAACTCCAGAAATATCCCCAGTCCCGCAGCAAAAACAAGTGCCCCTATGAATGATACGACAAAAGAATGTCCGTGGGTCACAAGCAGGGTGTATGCCACGAAAGTCGCCAGCATGGCCATTTCACCCTGACCGAAATTGGGCACTTCCGAGGTCTTGTAAATAATGACCATGGCCAGGGCGATCAGGGCGTATAAACTTCCGAAAGAAAGCCCGCTGATAATAAGCTGTAGAAACATCTGGCAACCCCTGAAATGGAAAAGCGATTTAAAATGGACTAAAGTGGACTAAAACGGCCATGTCTTCCAATATATCTTGGTTCGTATCCAGAAACCATACAGGCCGAGCGGCTCAAAAACCACCAACAGAATGATAATGAGACCGAAAATGATGCTTGCGATATTGGGAAGCCCGGCAAGATTCATCCATTGCTCTGAAAAAGATGTCAGCACCTCCCCTACATAAGGGAGTTCCTGAACCTTGTCCAGAACCAGGAGAAGCCATGTCATGACGACTCCCCCCATAATGGAGCCAAAAATAGAGCCCAGGCCACCGACAATAACAAATGCGAGAAAATAGATGGAAAGGATGAAGTTGAAAGAACTGGGGTTAATAAATCCGAGCAGGAAGGCCATCAGCCCCCCGGCAATGCCTGTATAAAACGCGCTGACCGCAAAAGCAAGCGTCTTGTACAGGGTCAGGTTTACCCCCATGGTCTCTGCCGCAATGTCGCTGTCCCGAATGGCGATGAACGCCCGTCCAACCCTTGTTTTCATCAGGTTTCTGGCTGCCAGGAGCAGGAGGAAAGCGATGGTGACGATCACGAAGTAGAGTTCCCGGTCGGTATCTGCCGTGTAAGGCCCGAATGCAAGCTTCGGTGTCTCAAGCCCCATCCGTCCGCCAAAGACCTGCCACCGACCGATCACCTGGGTAATGGCCATGCCGAAGCCCAGCGTGGCAATGGCCAGATACGGCCCTTCCAGCCTTAGGGCAGGCAGTCCCAGGATAAAGCCGAAGAATGCTGCAATCAGCGCGCTTGAAACCAACGCTACCGGAAAAGGAAAGTGCAGATTGGTCATCAACAGCACCGTACCATAGGCGCCAATGGCAAAGAATCCTGCGTGCCCAAGGGAAATCTGCCCCGTATATCCCACAAGGATGTTCAGGCCCACGGTAACAATGACATTGATGGCCATGTAGTTGGCCATATAGATATGATAGTTCTGGGCCACAAAGGGAAAGGCCGCAAGAGAGGCGATAAACATGAGGAACCAGAACCGGAGGACCTTGCTGTCCAGAAGTTGAATGTCCTCGTAATAGTCCCTTTTCATGTCCATAGGCTGGTTCTCCCGGCAATCAGTTCGTAGTTGGCGCCGATCATTACTTTGGTTGTGGGCACGACGGGTTTCCAATTCATAAAACGGGAATTTTTCGCAAAATCAATGAAAATCCCGCCAGGCCGGACGGAGACGTACTGTAATACGTCGCACAAGGAACCCCGCGGTTTGACACCGAGATTGCGGAAAAGGGCCATTTATGGATGGAAACTAGTTAAAATCATTTCCCGGCCAACTTGTCAAGCACCTTCTTGTAATAGATCTCCGTCTCTTCCAGCAGCGGAGATCGATTTCTCATCAGATTGAGCTGCATGATCTTATAGTTGATTCTCTTGATCTGGCGGTACTTTTCCCTTTCATCCGGGATGCCCTCGAGCATGTCCTCCATCTGCCGGATCTCTTTCCGGAGTTGAAGCTCGGGGGGGATACAGTCCGCGTTTTTCAATATCTTGTAGGCAAGGCGCAGGTCCTCCGGGATATGGCTGTCATCCTCAATCCGAATCGGCCGGCCATGTCCGGGAATATTGTCAAACTCTCCCCTATCCTGGGCCTCCTTGATCCGTTTCTCGACAATTTTTTGAAAAGCAAATATCATGATTTCACGAAAACCCGTCTATCTGTTGACGGTTCATGGGGCGATGGAAATCCGGCCTCCAACAGGCCCGGGATAGGCTCTACATACACAACAACGACACCCATTTCAAGCCAAATAACACCTTTGACTCGAAATATGCCGCTTGACAAGTCAGACCTTATTCTATATTCCACACCGAAAGAACTCACTGAAACGAATAGTGGGATCAAACGAGAATAGATCAATCAGCTTTTGGGTTTTTTGTTTATTTTGTTTTTGATAATGTGAAACATGACCTGAGGCAAAGATCTTCAAGCCATTGAGGATGATAAACAGCACAGATAGAAAGATTATCAGTCTCATCCAGGGCGATCTTCCCCTGCACCCCAACCCCTTTGCCGTATTGGCCGAACAGATCGGGATGACGGAACAAGCGTTGCTGGACAGGATAAGGGATCTCAAAGATAAAGGCATCATCCGGCGGTTCGGAGCGACCCTGAGACATCAGGAGGCGGGCTTCAGCTCCAATGCCATGATCGCCTGGTTGGCGCCGGACGAGCGAATCGACGAAATAGGAGACATTTTTGCACGGTTCCGCGAGGTGACCCACTGCTATCGCAGGGCGCCTCAGAAGGACTGGCCTTATAATCTCTATACCATGGTTCATGGCAGCGACCGGGAAGAATGCTTCCGGATTGCGGAACGGCTGGCACGGTCTGCAGGATTGAACGACTATGAACTCCTTTTCAGCGAAAAGGAGTTCAAGAAAACGAGTATGGTCTATTTTTCGGAGAAAAGTCATGTCAACACGCTCTGAAGCCCTTTTCGAGAGGGCCCGTAAAACCATCCCGGGCGGCGTCAACAGCCCGGTAAGGGCAGGTAAGTCGGTCGAGATGAATCCCCTGTTTATTGCCGAGGCATCAGGCGCTGTCATCCGTGACGTGGACGGGAATGAATACATCGACTATGTGGGCTCATGGGGGCCTATGATCCTCGGGCACGCCCATCCCGAGGTGGTTGCTGCCGTCAAAGAAAGGATCGGTCGGGGAACCAGCTACGGGGCCCCCACCGAATTAGAGGTGATCATGGCGGAGGCCATTGTGGAGATGGTTCCCTCCATTGACATGGTCCGAATGGTCAATTCGGGGACCGAGGCCACCATGAGCGCTGTCCGGCTTGCCAGGGGGATCACGGGAAAAAAGATGATTGTCAAATTTGACGGCTGTTATCACGGACACACTGACAGCCTCCTTGTATCAGCAGGCTCCGGCGTGGCGACTCTTGGGATTCCCGGCAGCCCGGGGGTCCCGGACGATCTGGCCAGACACACCCTCTCCCTCCCCTTCAATGATATCGAGTCCCTGGAGAGGGCATTTGACACGTACGGCCCTGATATCGCCTGCATCATTGCAGAACCGATTCCCGGCAACATGGGCGTGATTATCCCGAATGTCGCCTTTCTCCAGCGCCTCAGGGAGATAACAACGGCCTCCGGCGCCCTCCTCGTATTCGATGAGGTCATCAGCGGTTTCAGGGTCGCCCCGGGCGGCGCGCAGGAGATATACGGCATACGCCCTGATCTCACCTGCCTGGGCAAGATCATCGGCGGGGGCCTCCCGGTAGGGGCATACGGGGGCAGGAAGGAGATCATGCTCCGCATGGCCCCCGAAGGGGACGTATATCAGGCCGGGACCCTCTCCGGCAACCCGTTGGCCATGGCCGCCGGAATGGCCACGCTCACGATCCTGAAGCAGCGGCGCCTCTACCGAAAGCTTGATGAACTGGGTAACGCACTTTTTTCAGGTCTTGAAAATCTGGCGGGACATGCGGGGATCCCCGTGCGTGTCAACCGGATCGGGTCCATGGGCTCCCTTTTCTTTACCGATATACCGGTCACGGATTTTGCCACGGCCAGGACGAGTGATGTGGAACAGTTTAAACGGTATTACAGATCCATGCGCGAGCACGGGATCTATCTGGCGCCGTCTCCCTTTGAAGCCGGCTTTATATCCGCGGCCCACACAGAAGAAATGGTCGACAGAACCCTTGGCGCCGCATCGAAAGCCTTTAGGGAATGTTGCATTGGCCGGGCAAAAACCTGTTGACTTTCCCGGAAAACCTGTGATAGGAGACGGCACGTGTCTGTTTCACCGGGACCGTTGCTGTTACCCCTGGACATGACCCGAATGGACAAAGACCTGAAAAAGACCATCAAGGACCTGGGGGTTATCAGTACGGTCGGCATGTCCATGGCCTTTTCCATAGCCCTGGGGGCCCTGATCGGCTACTATGTTGATAAGTGGCTGGGAACAACGCCTTGGCTTTTTTTCGTTTTTCTGGGATTCGGCATCGCTGCCGCATTTAGAAACCTCTATATCCTGTACAAAAAGGCAAAAGACCTGTGAAAGACAGGGATAAGCTGCTGAAACAAGTCGGAACAGACAACTGGATCATTCTTCTGATCTTAGGGTCGCTCAGCTCTGTCTTTATGAGCGCCCCATTTACGCTCGGTGTGATCTCAGGTGGTCTCATCATCATTGCCAATTTCAGCGTACTTCAGCATACCATTCGTTCCGCTTTCTCCGATCATGGGGCATTCCGGGGGAAAAAGCTTGCTCTTATTGCAAAGTCGTATTTTAGGCTTGCCTTTATGGGGCTGATTATTTATATCCTTATCACCAAAGGCTGGGTGGATCCCATCGGTTTGGCTGTCGGCCTGTCGATTGTCATCTTCAGTATTCTGAATCTGGGGATCCGCTCTGCATGGGGAACATCATCGCGGGAGGCAATATAAATCATGGAGCATCCTATTTTCTTTATTGACGCCATCTTGTCGGCTCTGGGGGTTGAACACGCGGGATCTTACTCGCACGTTACCTACACATGGCTCACGATGCTGATCCTTATTGTGAGCGCCCTTTTCCTCGCAAGAAAGGTGAAGCTTGTGCCTGAAAAAGGACAGAATTTTTTCGAGGTCGTTATTGACGGCCTTGAGAGCTTTATGGTGGATATTACAGGGCCGGAAGGCAGATTCTTTTTCCCTTTTGTTGCCACGGTCTTTCTTTTCATTCTGGTCTCAAACCTGATCGGCCTCATACCGGGATGCTTCTCGCCCACTGCCAATCTCAACACCACCCTTGCCCTGGCCCTGTGCACATTTGTTCTGACCCACGCCATTGGAATCAGGTACCACGGCGTCAAGTACATCAAGCATTTCTGCGGGCCAGTATGGTGGCTCATCCCCCTGATGCTTCCCATTGAACTCATCGGCCACCTGGCACGTATCATGTCTCTCAGCGTCCGGCTGTTCGGGAATATTTTCGGCAAGGAGATGGTCCTCGCGATCCTTTTCGGCCTGGCGGGGCTCTATCTCGCACCGCTGCCGATCATGTTCCTCGGGATCCTGGTCTGCTTTATCCAGGCCCTTGTTTTCATGCTCCTTTCCATCATGTATTTTGTGGGGGCCATGGAGCACGCACATTAAGTTCTTAACCTCTTCGGAAGAAGGCCACACATATATTTTAAGAAAGGAGGTCCACATGTCTAAGAGAACACTGGTTGGCGTTTTGACAGCGGTTTCTGTCCTCGCAATGGCTTCCATTGCCTTTGCTGCCGAAGACGGCGCAGTCAAGGCCGCAGGATTGTGGGTATTCTTCGGAATTGCCATTGCCTGCGGCATCGGCATCGGCATGGCTGCCCTCGGTACGGGTATCGGTATGGGTAACGCCATCAACGGGGCGCTTCAGGGAACAGCCAGGAATCCGGAAGCGGGTGGAAAGATCATGACGACAATGATTATCGGGCTGGCACTGATCGAGTCCCTCTGTATTTACGCCCTCGTCATCTGCTTCATTCTTGTTTTCAAGATCCCGGATCTGGGTGGCATGCACGAACTCATCGTAAAATCCTTAGGCGGTTAGTAAACCTTCTAAACAAAAAAGAGGGCCTCTCGCGAGGTCCTCTTTTTAACACCCGGCATGTGCATTATTTCACAATATAGGCTCTTTCCAATAGGATACGAGCCTCACACAGGGCCATACGCTGTATATAGAGTCTTTGTTTGTAACTTCTGCACAAGAAGCGAAGAGGTTGGAGGAGGGAGGTTTGAGACAACAGATTTCTTCCCTCCAACCTCAAGCGAAGCGGTCCTCAAACCTCGAACGACATGGCCTTAATTTAGAAGTGCTGGCTTCATGTCGGCGTTATGGGTTTTTGCCTTCAGATAACCGATGACAAAGGAATCCAAGATACCCGGGCCCACCATTGAGAGGCTCGCCCTCTATTCAAGGCCTCTTGAGACCTTTGTGGAGAGCGATACGCCGATCGTTTCGTCGGAAAAGCTCGCCGACCTGTGCGGCGTCAATCCTGCTCAGGTCAGAAAGGATCTGGCCTATTTTGGTGAATTCGGTGTACGGGGCGTCGGTTATGAGGCTCAGGAGCTATTAAGGGAAATCAGAAGGATTCTGGGAACAGACAGGGAATGGGAGCTTTGTATTGTCGGCATGGGCAATCTTGGAATGAGCCTGGTTGAAAATGACAATTTCAGGAATAGAGGCTACCGGTTTGTTGCGGCATTTGATCTGAGCCCCAGAAAAGCAGGCATGCGGCTTCCCTGCGGTTTGACCATCCAACCGGCGCGCAACATTCCCGAACAGATCGCAAAGTTGCGTATTGAGTTGGGCATCATCACCACCCCGTCCCGTGAGGCCCAGAGGGCCGCAGAACTTCTACTGAAAGCCAACGTCAAGGGAATCCTCAATTTTTCCTCCGCTCAGGTAAGAACGCCTGAGTGCTGCATCGTTGAAAATGTCGACCTGTCCGTCAAGCTCGAAAATCTTGTCTACCACCTGGAAACTCTTTATAAAAAAAAGTGACCACTTTACTTGAAACTTTGAGAGTCCGGCAACCCGTGACTAACGCGAGCTTAAGATCTTTTTTAAAAACTGTCCGGTATAGGAGGTCTCCATCCCCGACAACGCCTCGGGCGTTCCTGTCCCCACAATATACCCCCCTTTATCTCCCCCCTCCGGACCCAGATCAATGATATGATCCGCGGTTTTGATGACATCCAGATTATGCTCGATCACCACCACCGTGTTCTTGAGATCCACCAGGTAGTTGAGCACCTCCAACAGCTTCTGGATGTCTGCAAAATGGAGACCGGTGGTGGGCTCGTCAAGGAGATATAATGTCCTCCCGGTATTGCGCTTGCTCAATTCCCTCGAGAGCTTGATCCGCTGGGCCTCCCCTCCGGACAGGGTCGTGGCCTGCTGCCCCAATCGAATATACCCCAATCCCACATCCACAAGTGTCTTGAGCTTGTTCCGTATGCTCGGGACATTCTCAAAAAAGGCATAGGCCTGATTGACCGTCATATGCAGGATCTGGGCGATATGACAGCCCTTGTACTTAACCTCGAGGGTATCCCTGTTGTACCGAAGCCCCCTGCACGCCTCGCAGGTGACATAGACATCCGGGAGAAAGTGCATCTCGATCTTGATAATCCCGTCGCCCCTGCACGCCTCGCATCTTCCCCCCTTGACATTGAAACTGAATCGACCGGGCCGGTATCCCCTGGCCCTCGACTCGGGCAACATGGAAAAGAGCTCGCGGATATGGGTAAATGCGCCCGTATAGGTGGCAGGGTTGGAACGGGGGGTCCTGCCGATGGGACTCTGATCGATATTGATGACCTTGTCGAGAAATTCAATCCCCTGGATGGCCTTTACAGGTCCGACGCGTTCCTTGGACCGGTACAGTTTCTGGCTGAGGGCCGGATAGAGAACCCCGTTGATCAGACTGCTCTTGCCTGAACCCGAAACCCCGGTCACGCAGGTAAAGGTCCCAAGCGGGATGGCCGCGACAATCTCTTTCAGGTTATTCTCCCTGGCGCCCTCAATAACGATCGCCTTTCCGTTTCCCCGCCGCCTCTTTTCCGGGACAGGAATAGTCCTTCGCCCGGAAAGATATGCCCCGGTCAAAGATTTCTGATGAGACTGCAGGGCGTCAGGGGGACCGGCAAAGACCACCTCGCCGCCCTTCATTCCGGCGCCGGGACCCATGTCGATCACATAGTCTGCCGAAAGAATCGTCTCCGCGTCATGTTCCACCACCAGGACCGTATTTCCCAGTTCCTGGAGCCGCCTCAGATTTTTCAGCAGTCGCAGGTTGTCTCTCTGATGAAGGCCTATGCTCGGTTCATCCAGAACATAGAGCACGCCGGCAAGTCTGGAACTGATCTGAGTAGCCAGTCTGATCCGCTGATCCTCCCCGCCGGAGAGGGTCCCGGACGAACGATCGATGGTAAGGTAATTGAGTCCCACGCTCATCAGGAAGCCGAGACGGTCCCGGATCTCCTTGAGAACCCGGCGCGCGATCAGCATCTGCTTGGGCTTGAGTTTGAGGTCCTGAAAAAAGCGGTACGACCTTTCAATGGAAAGGGCTGCCACCTCGTGGATGGACATTCCGCCCACCCTGACCGCAAGACTGACCGGCTGCAGTCTCGCGCCATGACAGGCAGGGCAGGGCCGGAGGCTCATATAGTTCTCGATCTCGTACCTTACCGGATATGAATCTGTTTCATGATACCGCCTGTCCAGACTGGGGATAATCCCCTCGAAGGGGCGTTTGTATGAGTACCTTCTGTCGTCCCTGTCAAAATAGAACTGAATCTCCTCTGATCCGGACCCATGGAGAAAAACAGTCTGGATATCCTCGGGCAGATCTCTGAAAGGGGTATGTATATGAATCCCGTAATGGCGACACAGGGACTCGAGCATCTGTTGAAAGTGGACGGAGTGACGGTTGGCCCACGGTGCGATAGCCCCCTGTCTCAAGGAAAGATCGGGGTCCGGGACAATCAGTTCAGGGTCAAAATATCGCTTTGTGCCCAGGCCGCTGCACGCTTCACAGGCGCCCCGGGGATTGTTGAAGGAAAACATCTGGGGCGACAGATCCGGGATACTGAGGCCGCACCTGGGGCAGGCCGCCTTCTGGTTGAAAAAAAGCATCCCGGCGCCGACAACGTCTATGGCGGCCTTGCCGTCGGAAAGAGAAAGTGTAAGTTCGAGGGAATCGGTCAGGCGTCGCCGGATATCGGCCTTTATGACGAGTCTGTCCACCACCACGTGGATCTCATGCTTCTTGTTCTTCTCAAGGACGATCTCTTCATCCAGAGACCTGACATCTCCATCGATCATGACCCGGGTAAACCCATCCTTTCGAAGTCCCTGAAACAGTTTTTGATAGGCGCCTTTTCGTCCCTCGACCAGGGGCGCCAGGACCTGGACCCTGGTCCCATCTTCAAGTCCCATGACCTGGTCAACGATCTCCTCGGTCGTCTGGGAACGAATCTCCAGCCGGCATTCAGGGCAGTACGGCTGCCCGACCCGTGCGAAAAGGACCCTCAGGTAATCATATATCTCCGTAACCGTCCCGACGGTAGAACGGGGGTTCCGGCTCGCGCTCCGCTGATCGATGGCGATGGCAGGAGACAGGCCTTCTATGACGTCCACATCGGGCTTGTCCATCTGTTCCAGAAACTGGCGGGCATAGGCGGAAAGCGACTCCACGTACCGACGCTGTCCCTCCGCATAGATGGTGTCAAAGGCGAGAGACGACTTGCCTGAACCGGACAGACCGGTTATCACAACGAACCGGTTCCTCGGGATATCGAGGGAGATATCCTTAAGATTGTGTTGTCTGGCCCCTCTGATTTTTATCGCATCGGTCATAGGTTGCCGGATACTCGAAACTGGATACTTGAAGATAGAGATCGGGTGTTCATACGGTTTAGCGTATATTCAGCTCATAAGCTTGATAATCTCGTAAAAAGTGATATTTCTCACAGATTTCTCACAGAGCTCTCAGAGCGAATCTGTTTGAAATATTAAAGATAGATACAATAATTTTAATATGTTATATCTGTGTTCTCTGAGAGCTCTGTGAGAAATCTGACTTTTTACGAGACCATCAATATTCAATTCCAGATGTTTTCCACCTTCACGCATCACGTTTCACGATTGCGCGTTCCCAGTTTCGAGTTTCCAGTTTCCAGTTTCAAACGCTGTCGGTTCCCGGCCATGAATACGGCCATTCGGATGGCCGCTACGAGGCTTGAGGGATCGGCCTGCCCGGTCCCGGCAATATCATAGGCCGTACCGTGGTCCACTGAGGTCCGGATAATCGGAAGCCCCAAGGTCATATTGACCGCATCTGAAAAATGGAGAAGCTTCAGCGGGATGAGCCCCTGATCATGGTACATGGCAACCACCGCGTCATACTCTCCGGCCGCCGCCCTGTAAAACAGGGTATCTGCAGGGAACGGACCGTCGACATTCAGGCCATCCCCCTTGGCCGCTTCTACGGCAGGAGCGATAATGGCCGACTCTTCCGAGCCGAACAGCCCGGCCTCTCCCCCGTGCGGATTGAGGGCCGTCACGGCCAGGCGGGGACGCTTCAATCCAAAGTCGTGTCTGAGGGCACTGTCGGTTATCTGAATGGTCTTCTGTACCATTTCCCGGGTCAGCAGCCCTGAGACATCTTTAAGTGCGCAGTGGATCGTTACCAGGGCTACCCTCAGCCGCTTTCCGGCCAGCATCATCACATAATCCGAAGCGCCCGTCAGATGAGAAATCAGTTGTGTGTGTCCATCGAACCGGTGACCGGCCCGGTGCATCAGGGCCTTGCTGATCGGGCAGGTAACCATGGCGGCTATCTCTCCCGCCAGGGTCATTTTCACGGCCCGGACGATATACGCCACCATGGCCCTTCCCCCGGCCACTGTCGGCCTGCCGGGCTGACCCTCGTCCGCATCCAGTTCGGAAATGGCCATGAGATCGATGACTCCGGGCCTGCCCTTCGCCTGCCCCGGCGTCTCAATCACATTCAGAGACACACCCTGCGCAACCCTGGAGGAACGGCGTGAAATTGCGGATGAAAGGACCCCGGGGTCTCCAAGGACCACCGGCAGGCAGTGCCGATAGGCCCCGCCGTCCGAAAGGGCCATGGCAATGATCTCCGGGCCGATCCCTGCAGGATCGCCCATGGTAACCCCTATCACCGGTAGATGATCCAAACGTTTCACTCCCCCATTGCCGAGAGCGTCATCTCTCTCGCAACATAAGAAACATGTCTCGTGCCCGTCCATTTTTGCGGCCACGTCTCAAGTGAATAATCAAGAGCGTTCCCATGGCCTCTCACCGGGCTAAAATCTCATCGACCATCTTCTTGATCTTAACAAAATGGGTTCCTTTCCAGTAGATCCTGTCACACCTGCTGCAATAGGAATATTCGTCATAAAAAGCCCTGGCCTTTGGGGGTATCCTGTCAAAAACGCTTTCCTTTGAGACCCTCACGAGGGGGCTGTTGCACCGAAGACACCTTGAAAAGGGCGTGATTGTCGCTCGTAATGAAAGAAGGTCGATGATTGCCCTGATCTGCCGTGTGATCGTTCCGGGTCGAATAAAAATCCCGTGGGTCACGTCTTTGTACTTGAGCAGCTTTCTGCCCCTGGTCAGGATCGTTCGATTCTCTTCCTTGGATGCCCGGATGATGTCTCGGGGACACAGTGAATGATCACAATAGACATCCAGACCCAGTGCCCGCATATACTTGACGATGTCATCCATATTGATGTCTGCAATGAATCGGTTTTCTCTCAGGGGCGCCTCTCTCAAATGGGTCACGTCCCTGATATCGAGCGATTCAAACACCGGATACACGCTGATCCGGTCTCCCTCCTGCAAAATATATCCGAAACCCACCGATTCCCCGTTTACTAAAATAAGGTCCACCTCTGTGTGCGGCACGCCCAGGGCCTCTATCATATCCTTTACCGACTGTCGCCCTTTGAACGCCGCTTCAAAATCGCGCTTCCGCCGCTCTTCCGCCAGGAAGTGATTCAGTTCTTCATAGAAACGGAATATGACGGCAGGCATATACAACCCTTCAGATGATGTTCCCGGGTTTCACCGTTCCACTGGGGGATATAGCATACCATATTTCGGGGTCTCCAGTAAATCCCGGCCAAAGATTTCCGGGATATACGCCGACTATTGACTGTGAAAGATGCTCCTTCAAACAGACATCCCATGATGATGGGGGTGTCCTGCGGCAGGGTGTCTGTGCAGGTGGGCGTGGAGGGTGCTTGCATCGCCGTCATACACGATCCGGCCCGCTTTCATGCTGTAGATTTTCTGGGTGGTCCTGGCCAGAAAATCGTATTCGTGAGAGACGATGATGTAACTGATGTCAAGCTGTTTCAGGAGGGATTCAATTCTGAGCCAGGCCTCTTCGTCCAGACCGGTTGTGGGCTCGTCCAGGAGAAGCGCTTTCGGCTGCATGACCAGCACGGTTGCCAGGGAGACAAGCTTCTTTTCGCCTCCTGAAAGCCTGTGGGTAATACGATCCTCAAATCCCTTCAGATTCAGTTTTTCCAGGAATTCCATAGCCATTTTTCGGGCTTCCCTGGGGCTTTTGCCAAGGTTAAGAGGCCCAAACGCCACATCTTCCAATACGGTTGGGGAAAAAAGCTGATCATCGGAGTTCTGGAAAAGAAACCCGATGTTACGTCTAACCTCCTGAAAGTCCTTTCTGGTCTCAATCGACTTTCCCAGGACACGGATGATCCCTGACGAGGGCTTGAGGAGCCCCATGATGACGTGCATCAGGGTGGTCTTGCCACTGCCGTTGTACCCGATCAAGCCCAGCTTTTCCCCCACTGGAAGAGAAAAACTCAGGTTGTCCAGCACCGGCTTGCCTCTCTCATAGGAAAAACAGATGTTCTCAAGTTCGATGATCATCGTCAATATACCCACTGCAGAATGCATACACCCAGCAACGCCGTCGTCATGGAAGCCAGCCAGATCGTATCGTTTCTGGAAAAGGAGAACTCACGCAACGCATGGAATTTCCCTGAAAAACCTCGACATAGCATGGCCATATAAACTCTTTCGGCCCTCTCTGAAGCGCGCACGAACAGCATGCCCACGAGATAGGCGAATGTTTTGTAGGTATGCAGACTGGTGGAGGGCCGGAAACCGCGGATGGCGACCGATCTTATCAGCCGATGGTATTCCTGCTCCATGACGAAGATGTACCGGTAGTTCAATAAGAGGAGATAGACCAACTTCCCCGGCAGCCCCAGCCTGCTGAGAGCGGCGCCCAGGGCGCCGACCGAAGTAGTGGCAATCAGAGAAATAAAGGCGAGGAGAATGGCGTTGGATTTGATGGTGATTTGAGCCGAAAGGAGAACACCTTCCTGTGTCGCCGTTAGGGGCCCCAACGAAAAAAGCGGCTCGCCCGGGAATGTCAACGGCACCACAAGCCAAAAGAAGAGAATAAGGCCGTTTACCAGGGCGAGCCGTTTGGCCACCTCCAGGATCGACAAACGGGCCATCCCGAGCAGCGCAAAGGAAATCGCGAGGGCTGTCAGAAGGGCCGGAAATCCATCTGAAAGGGCCACGACAAGCGCGTAGAGGGTCGCCATGACAATTTTGCAGCGAGGATCGAGGCGGTGGATCCGTGAGGCCGACTGGGCAAAGATTTCATTTTGCATGGATCGATGAACCCGCTTTCTCTTTCTCCGCTTCAGATACCTTTCGACGAAAATGGATATATGCGGCGAGACCCATCAGGCCAAAGATGTAACCGATCCCGCCCAGGATGTCTCGAAAGGAAGGACCGGCTTCCTGGGTATCGATGAGAATCTTCAGCACAGGCTTCAGTTTAGAATCAACCGATTCTTCAATCACCCGCCGGAGTTCATCCAGGTCTATGCGGGATAGGGCTGCCGCTTCTCCGGGTGTTGTTGATGCTGCCTCCTGAGGCTGGATCGATGTTGCTTCCGGCCCGGAAAGGCCTTCGACTTCATGGAGAGGAATGGACCACTCGCCTCGATGTCCCGAGCCTGCCTTGATAACGATTTTCATCCCGGTCTTCCGGGGTATCTTATAGGAAAATTCCCCCAGCTCATCGGTTTTTCCTGAAAGGAGATGGTTTTCGTTCAGATCATAAACAAGCACATCGCCGTCTTTCACGCGTTTTCCGCCGCTGAATTTGCTCCGGGTATAGACCGTATCGCCTTCAATCCATGCGAAAACGCTGACCCTGTGGGCAGCCGCAGAAGAAGGCCAGAACATGCAGAGGCTCGTCAAGAAGACCGCCCCCAGGATGAATGGATGAAAGCGACTGGAGACCAGAAAAAAGGTTTTCATTTTTTCCTCCAAAAGGCAAAGATCGCAATCCGGTGTTAGAGGGAATGGCCGGGCAACATGCCGGGCTTTACCTTCTTAAGAAATGCCACACAGAACAAGGTGATAAAGCCTTCGATGATCATCACGGGAACCTGTGCAATGACCACCAGATAGGAGACAGTCAAGAAATTTCCCTCGGTGAAGGTCAGAGCAAGTCCCACCATTACTGCACCGAAAAAGACTGAAAGCGCGCCGCAGGCAAAGGCGGCCGGCAATGCAAGCCTGGGCCCCTTCCCAGCCAGTCTGCCGAAGATGAAATAACAGAAAACAGCCGGCGCCCCCATGATCAAGGTGTTGACGCCGAGGGTCGTAATCCCGCCAAACTGGAAGAATACGGCCTGGAGCACCAGGGCCACAAGGATGACCGGGAAGGCCCCCCATCCAAGGATGAGCCCGACAAGCCCGTTCAGAATAAGATGAACGCTGGACGGGCCAACCGGAACATGAATCAGGGAGCTCACAAAAAAGGCGGCTGAAAGGATGGCAGCACGCGGGATGCCGTCATAATTCAGTTTTTTGAGCCCAATGCCGGTGCCGGCAGCAGCCATGACAATCCCTGAAATCAGAACCGGCCCGGACAGAACGCCTTCAGATATATGCATAATACCACCGCGCCATGAATAACTTCAATGGGTTACCCCTTCGCGCCCTGAGGGTTCTTTTTTCTCACGCCTTGCTCCTCCTGATTTCGAAAAAAAAGCCACACAAGGTCTTCTTTCGGGAGAGACTCACCTTCGTGGCTTTTGATTATTTTAAATCGTGTATTTCTTTGAACAGGTTTGGCTTTAATCGTCCTGTAGGCTTCTTGCCTGGTCGGTTTATGTAGCTCGAAACCTCATATTGCGTCAAGAAAAAACGTCATGGGAAGCCATGACAAGGGATTTCTTGCGTCCACGGGAGACTGTTCCGGATATATTATTGTTTGCGGCATCAGGGTCAAAAAGATCTCAGCCGCCGTAATCATGCTTTTCGGGCACGCCCCTATTATCCTCACCATCAGGCATGGCATCGTCCGAGCCAGCCCTGGACATGGTCTATCACAAGGCGCGATCCCGACCCCATGGGAGATCAGACTGCCATTTCATTTCTCCTTGACCAAATCGGAAGGTTTCCTTTATCATTGTCCAGGTTTCATCCAGGCGGTCGCCCCTGAGTAATCTCGATTTCAGACATGATCCATTTTTGAACGCGTTTGTTTTGCCATAAACATTAAGATCTCTTTATGCGACGATCTGTTCTCATACTGAGCCTCATCGCCATAGCGCTGCTTACCACGCTGGCCTATCATCTGTTTAAGTCCAATCAAATCCTGTTTCGAAAGGGAGAAACCTACTTTTCAAAAAAGGCCTACGAAGAGGCCATCCCCTGCTATGTGCGGCTGCTGAAGAGCGGATTTGAAACACCCCAACTCCTGCGTCACCTGGGTGCTTCGTATGTCGCCACCAGACAATTCGAAAAAGCGGCGACGATATTTGAAAGCATCCTCAAAAAGACCTCGTACGAGCTGTCGGCACTCAAGGAACTGGCCAATATCTATGTAGCCTTCGGCCAGTTCAACAGGGGTATCGCCCTCTATCAGACCTTCCTTCAAAAGCAACCCGAAAACAGATACGTCCGTATCCTTTTAGCAAGAGTCTTGTCCTGGTCCGGCCGTTTCGATGAGGCCATTATCGAATACAAAAGAGCTTTGGGGGAGGAAAAATGAAAAAATCAGCGATCAAATTTCTTGTGTCCGCGTGCGTTTCACTGTTTATTGTCTTTCTGTCTGGAAACACCCCTCTGTTTTCACAGGAAAAGGCCGGGCAGCCCCCTGCCCCCCCGATGATCCGGGACACGTCTCCCGCATCAGTTGGCGTCAAGCCGGCGCAGGTGAAACCCGGAGAGGAAATTCCTGACTGGATCGCCCGATTGGAGCTGGCCAGGGTCCTCAGCTATGTCAAGCGATACGATGAGTCCATAGCTGAATACGAAAAGGTCCTGAAAGAAAAACCCGGGCTTACCGAAGCAAGAATCGAAATGGCCAGGGTCCTCTTCTGGAAGGGCGATCAAAAGGCTGCCGCCCGCACCCTGGAACAGGTCCCGCAAAAAGAGATCACCGGGGATACAAAAGTCCTGATGGCCGATCTCTTCGTGGCGCAGAAAGAATACGCAAAGGCGGAACCGCTTTACAAAGCCCATCTGGATACCCACCCGGAGGATCAGGCCGTCCGGCTGAAACTGGCCGATATGTTGAGCTGGCAAAAGAAATACAACGCATCGCTCGCTGAGTACCGGAAGATCCTGGAGGCGCGGCCCGACGATGTCCAGGTAAGAAGACGGTATGCATTTGTCCTCATCTGGGCGGGCAAGCATTCAGAAGCGGCTGAAGAGTTGAAAAAAACGCTGAATTAGGGATTCTTGTGTAGGAGGCCCTCGCTTCTATGTTGAGCAGGCCGACTCATCTGTTTTTTGTTCAGGCAAGGCAATCTATGGCATCGACCCCGTTAAAAACTCCGATTATGCGATTCCGCCTGGCGAAATCCTCCCCTTCCCGGCACAGTGCCCGCACCTTGCTCCCCTGCCGGAGAGCACTGCGACGATATCGAGGGATCGGCGCTGTCGCCCTGTGCGGCTGTCTCATCGTCACATCCATCGCATCTGCGTTTCAGGCAGGAAATTCTTCCACGACGCTGGTACCGAAAGAGAACCGGATTACGGATCTTCAGGCGCGCCTGGCCCTTGCAAGGATCCTCTCTTATGATGACCGTACTCTGGATGCGTCGCTCACCCAATACAGGGCCTTACTCAGTCAGACACCCGAAAATCCTTTGATACGCCTGGAGATGGCGGGAGTGCTCGTTCGGAAAGGAAATGCAGAAGAGGCGCGGTCGCTTGTCAGGGGCCTCCGCGGGGTCACCTTGAAAGATCCTGAAACCCTCATTGCCCTGGCTGATCTGGAGGCGAGCTTCGGACATGCCGCGCAATGCCGCGACCTTTATCTCGACGCCATACGCGTGAGTGATCGACCCGAAATCGTCCGGCTGAAACTGGCGGACCGGATGAATATGTGGGGCGATTTTCATAAAGCCGAGGCGATTTACAGAGACCATCTCAATGCCCATCCTGAAGACAGGGATACGGCCCTGCAGCTGGCAGCCCTGCTGAGAAGCTCCGGGCGCTACGCAGAAGCAGAAGGGATCTACAACCTGTTGCTCGCCAGGACCCCCGATTCAAAAGAGGTCCTCATGGGGCTTGCGCGACTGAAACGCCTTGAGAAAAACGACAGTGCAGCCGCGAAATGGGTCGAACGGTTTCTCAAGCTCCGCCCCGATGATCCGGAAGGCCTGCTCCTGAAGGCGGATATCCTGTGCCTGCAGAAGGAATATGAAGCGGCACTCGGCATGTACGCAAAAGTGTCAAAAATGCCGTGCTGCCGCGCCAGGGGACTTGTCGGCATGGGAAAGGCATACCTGGAACAGGGGAAGGACGACACTGCCCGGGCCTGTTTTGCAAAAGCCGCTGAGGCGGATCCGCAGGATGTGGAAGCCCGCTTCTATGCTGCCGGAGCCGAGACGGTCACGTCAGAGGGCTTTGTGAACGCTCTGGTGAAGGATAAGCGCATCTCATCGATGTCATTGGACAAATGGGCAAAACTGTACGCCGAACACGGGGATTACAGGCCCGCGATTGAATGTTACGAGGCCTCTCTCGAGCGGGATCCCGACTATTTCCCTGCACAGATCGGTCTGGCCGAGACCCTTGCCATTGACCGCCGGTATGACCGCGCTGCAGAGCAATTCAAGAACCTTGCCGAAAAGTTTCCCGACAACCGGAAGATCCTCATCGGCTGGGCCAGGTCTCTGGGATGGGGGAAACGATATGATGAATCCATTGAACTGTACGATAAGATCCATGAAATGTCGCCTGCTGACCCGGTGCCTCAGATGGAAAAAGCCCGCACGGCCGGCTGGGGCAAAAAGATGAATCTGGCTTCAGCGGCCTACGAAGGGCTCCTTGCGCCCCCGGTGGACAGGGAGCTTGCCCGAACGCTGCGACCCGTTGCTGAAGCGTCGGGCAATCCCGGACTCCTGAGAGCCCTTGATCGTCTACAGGAACGTGTAGACGGAGGCTCTGTGTATCAGGGATTTGAGGATTTCAGGACAATCCTGGAAAGCCTGAAACCCTCCCTCTCTTCAGACACAAGTGAGCGGATTGACGATGTAATGCGCCGCCTCTACCCCTCGTTCGCTATTCAAAAAACGGCTTACCTGGAAGGCGAGGCAAAACGTCTTACATGGAATCGCCGGCCTACTCAGGCCATGGATACCTATGAAGAGCTGCTAACCTTTGCCCCGGGAAACGAGGAGGCAATCTTTGATTATGCCCAGATCGAATGTGCGTTAGGGTTGTGCGACCGTGAGGAAAAAACCTACAGGCGGCTTCTGGATATGCAAAAGCTGCACAGCCTGGCAATGAGGGCCATGGAACGGCTGGATATCCGACGCAACCCCTCAGTTAAGCTGGGCCAGATTTACTGGTCTGAACGGGGGAGAGAGGGCCTGACAGAGATCGACAGATACCGCACCGATCTGGGCGCAGACGTGCCGGTCGACTGTCGGTTTCACCTAAGGCTGACCGGCCACCACTGGGTCGAACATCCGAGCTATACCCATGACTCGTACGGAGCCGACGGCTTTACCCTCGGCGTCGGTGGCGTATTGAACCCCTATATTAAAGGGGAGGCAGCATGGACCAAAAAGATTTATAGAGACGACGCATTCCAGAATACCGATACGGGTTACGCCCACATCTGGTTCAACCTGAGGGATTACGTGACGGTCGGTCTGGGATATGACCGAACCGATGAACTCTACAATTATTTTGGAATCAGGCAAGGGATACAGGCGGATTCATGGTGGATCTCTTTTGACTCCAGTATTACCAGGCGGCTGGAGGTCCTGGGACAGGCCAAATACATGAGCTACAATGACGACAATGACGGTCCGCAATACATGCTGGGGGCGGGCTATTCACTCACCGATCATCCGAGAATATTCAAAATCGCGTTGACGGGTGAATACCGTAACACCCGAAAGCAGGACGTGTATCACTATGTGGACGGCCAGCTTGTTGACATTACCCATCCGTACTGGACCCCGAAGGACTACTACGCCGGCGCCATTACGTTTGAATGGCGTCACGATCTGTCGGAACTCCTGTTCTGCGGCAGCCAGCTCCATTTTTACGATCTGGCCTTGACGGCAGGGACCGACACGGAGCATAACCCCTCCATAGAACTCAGGGGCGAATGGCACTATGAATTTCTCGATCACTGGACTTTCAGTATCAAGGGCCTGATCCACCGCTCCAAGCTGTGGGATGCGGAAGGCGTCTGGGCCGACATCCGGTATCGGTTTTAATGCGATGAAAAAAAGACTGCCATACAGGCTTGCTCGAAGCATCCTTCTGCTTCTTCCCATTACGTGCATCATTTTGGCCGTTATATACCTTCTGGTGAGGACCTTCCTTTTTTTGATTCTGGATTACCCCTGGTATGAAAAAATCGCAGCCTTCTTTCTCCTCTTCGCTGAAACGTTTATCATCGTCCACGGCATCGGCTACTTCCTCGAAATCTACCACGTCGTCGTTCGAGGGAAAGGCCTGGTTCAACCCGATGAGCCTCCGCCTCCCCTTGCATCCTTTCCACCGGTGGCCGTCATCGTATCTTCATATAACGAACCTCTGGAGGTGGTAGAAGATACCCTGATCAGCTTCTATAACCTCATGTATCCCAACAAGACCATCTATTTTCTCGATGACACCCGGTACGACCTGCCCGGCCGGGATCCTGATGAGCGGAAACGATACAGACAGGCCATCGACGATATGTGCCGGCGCATCGGCGTGGACCTCTTCCGGCATCAATGGCGCGGCGCCAAGGCAGGGATGATCAATGATTTTCTTGACTTCATCGAAGGGAAACGCCGGGAAGGTTTTGAATTCACCAATTTTTCGGGTAAAGAGCGGACTGAAAAGGAAAAGTATGTTGTTGTTTTCGATGCGGACCAGAACCCTCTACCCGATTTCGTAGGGCCCCTGGTGGCAAGGATGGAGGCCAACCCCCGGCTGGCCTTTGTTCAGACGCCCCAGTATTATACGAATTTTGAATCGAACCGTATTGCGCGCGCATCCGGTTTGCAGCAGGCGGTCTTTTACGAATACATATGTGAAGGAAAAAGCCTGACCGATGCCATGTTCTGCTGTGGCACCAATGTCATCTTCCGGCGCGAAGCGCTCATGGATGTGGGAGGCTTCGATGAAGCATCGGTCACCGAGGATTTTGCCACATCCCTCAAGTTCCACCTCAAGGGGTGGAAATCCGCCTATCTCGGTAAAGTGCTTGCATTCGGCATGGGGCCTGAAGATCTCGGCGGGTACTTCAGACAGCAGTTCAGGTGGGCCCTCGGCACTGTCGGGCTGTTCAGAAATGTTCTGGGATTCTTCCTGCGCAACCCCAGGCAGCTGGTCCTTGTAAAATGGTGGGAATATTTCCTGTCGAGCACCCATTATTTCATCGGTCTGGTGTTCCTGATCCTGGTCCTCTGTCCGCTGCTGTACCTGTTTCTGAATGTCCCAAGCTATTTTGCCCGGCCCGAAATCTATGCCATGTTTTTTGTTCCCTACTTTGTCCTCACCATTACGATCTTCTTCTGGACCCTGAGGCAGCGTAAATACGTTTTCAAAGACATTATCCAGGGCCAGCTGTTGATGGCCATCACGTTCCCGGTCTATATCAGGGCGGCCATACTGGGGCTCGTGGGGGTCAAAGGCAAATTCGGCATCACACCCAAGGCCGGGGCCATGCAACTGCCGCTGAAGGCCCTGTGGGTCCAGCTTTCCATGGCCATTATGAATTTTTCCGCGGTCATCTGGGGCATCAACAGACTGATCTATGAGCGGGATCCCGCGATTGCACTGATCGTCAATATGGCCTGGTGTCTTTACCATTTTCTCATACTGTCTTCCATACTCTATTTCAATAACCCCGAGCCCGAGAAGAGCTGACAGCATGACACCTGGAAAATACCCGCTTCTGCCCATCCTTTCACTCATTTTCCTTTTCCCCTCAGTTGCGTTGCCCGAACCCGACGGCAGCGGTCCGGAGCCGCTCTTCTTCGGTGTAGCCCTGGATGGGTATCCCATCCAGAAAGAACGCTTGAAAGGGATAGAAGAAGCGATCGGGGTTGCGCCTCAAATCGTTGTCTTCTTTCTTCAGTGGCCTTCAATAGACGCTCAGCAGGGCGCGCCTTTCCCCGGAGAAAGCCTGGATGCCATATGGGACGCGGGCGCCATACCCTGCCTGACCTGGGAACCGATGGCCTACAGGGGAGGTCATGAGATGATGGTCCCCTTTGAGGAGATTCTCAACGGCGGATATGATTCCTACCTGCTGGGATTTGCAAAGCAGGCCGCATCCTGGAAAAGGCCGTTCATGATACGATTCGCCCACGAGATGAACATCGAACGGTACCACTGGGGGACAAAAAAGAGAGAATACGGCCCGTTGAGCCCTGCCATCTACAGGCGCATGTTCCAGTATGTGGTAACCCTGTTTCAAAAGGCCGGTACTCAGAATGTGAAGTGGGTCTTCTGCCCCAACTCGGAATCCGTGCCCAACACCTCCTATGATCCGGGCGCCGCCTGGAACCGTATGGAAGCCTACTATCCCGGCGACGCCTTTGTCGATATTCTGGGAATGGACGGCTACAACTGGGGGACGACCCAGACAAAAGCCAAAAACGGATGGGACAGCCGGTGGAAAACATTCGCTGACATTTTTCGGCCTGCCCTGGAAACGCTCAGCCGGCTGGCCCCGGACAAGCCTATCCTGGTATTTGAGACAGCGAGCGTGGACCAGGGAGGAGATAAGGCGCTTTGGATCAGGAACGCATTCGACACGGCCCGGACATGGAAATTGAACGGGCTCGTATGGTTTCAGGCAAACAAGGAATACGACTGGCGGATCAACAGCACAGGGGACGCCCCATACAGAGACATGCCGGCGTCAACTGCCTGCTCCCCGCATGAATGGATCAGAGGTCTGCATCATGACAAGGGAAGAACTGATTAAACACATTCAAGAAGGCATGAAGACGGAGGAGAGCGCCGTCACCATCTATTCGAGACATCTCTCTGCCATTGTCTCGAGAAGCGGTCTACCGGATTCAACGATCTCCCGGATAAAACAGACACTTGAGATTCTCATCAACGAAAACAAGAGACACAAGAGCTTGCTGGAATCCCTCATGAGGCGGGTCCAGGGAGAAACCATCGATGTTTACTGAAGAAGATATTTTCAACTATTTCGATCAGATACAGTCTATCGAAAAAAAGATGTACAGGGTTTACCAGGATCTTCACGATCAGCTGAGCCATCCTGACTACAGGAAAATATTCGGTCAGCTGGCCAATGATGAACAGGTGCACGACGCCATGATCCAGGGTCTTAAGAATCTATTGGCCGGGTAAGCCGGGCGGGTTCGCAGGGGTTATGCGTCTTTCCTGTTCCTGCATTCCTGTCTGGAATAAGGGCCGCTTGCATGGAAACAACGTCTGTGGGCGGCCATGGCCCAACAAGATGACCATGGTTGCGCACACTGTCTGTTTTATGGTATAAGTTCCGGAGCCAATCAGGTGGGCAGCATGCACAGGAGGTACAGATATGGGAAAAGGTGATCGTCGCACCAGGCGCGGCAAAATCTGGCGTGGAAGCAACGGAAACACGCGGCCCAGGAAAAAGAAGGCCGCACGCAAAAAGCCTTCATAATCCTCAACAGACCGGATTGCACATGCAGGCCCGCAGGCCGTGGCACCGGCCTGTTCCCCAAGCATTGCCGACACGAGGCGTCGTGAAACACTTATAAGGAGGTTGCAGCATGTTCCCAGCAAACAGCAGTATGTGGCGCAGGACTCGGGCCGTCATCGCAGGATGCCTGGTCATCGGCATTTTGGCGACCGGATGGATCGGATGCAGCGACAGTGACACCAACCCCCCCCCGCCGCCGCCCGAGGCGGATCTGCCGCTGACGCCCGGCGGTTTATTTGCATCCCTGCTCCAGGGAATCACATCCGGCATCGGAAGCTGGTCCGCCGAAGAGGCCCTGGGATGGCTGCTGTCCCTGGCCGGGGTGGACCAGGACAAGATCACCGAAGAGATGCAACAGCAGATGAAGGCAATGAACGAAAAACTGAATGAAATCATCAACCAGCTGCAGGTCATTGAAAATGAGCTTCTGGATATCCTCAAGGCCATCCAGATGGCCCAGGACGCGATTATCAATAACAATGAAAATCTGCATATTGCCGATGATCTCAACGTGATCACGAATCAGTATGCCAACATGCAGTATTTTACCGTTGACGTCATGGGCACGCCCGAAGGAAAAGCCCAGGCCCAGCAGATGGCGACCGATATTTTGAGCGCCTCGGCCTACGATATCGATCAGAAGCTGTACAATATCTATGCAGGTATCATGGGCACGGATCCGGGCATTACCGAAGGCGCCATGAGCGCCTGGACCACCACCCTAATTGACAAGGTGGGAACGGAAGACCTTCTCAATCTTTACCTGTCCCTGGAATACTATTTCGGCTCTCTTATCAGCACCCAGTCCAAGGGGCTTTCGCTGATGGTGGAGGCCCTGCACCACCGTGACAATCCTGTTACTGGCGACACGGTTCTCCCCGGGGACTACCCGGGAACCGCCAAAGAATATCTGGAGCAGAAATTTACGCCATGGATGGAGGATGAAACCGAGGAATTCCTGCGCTGTGTTGACCGTCTGGTGGTCGCCGGCCTGGATCTGCGCACCGACGCCACCAGCCAGGTGGCCATGGTTTCCGACGAGGTCAGACAGATCTATTTACGCGCGGATTTTCTGGCGGCACAGGTATCTTCCAGGCATTCCTTTGGTCTGGAGGTCCGCATTATCGGGGAGCCCGACTCGGTACAGGCCTACATCAGGGACAAGGTCCCGGTTCTGGCCAACGGTCAATCCATGCAGATCGTGCCGGTCGGCGTGTCGGGAAAGGAAGAAGATATCCGCCTGACGGCTGTGGAGCACTGGATGTACTGGCCGGAGGGCTATGAGCAGGCTTACATGCAATGGAACTGGGGCCAATGTGACTTTAATTACGCCCGTCACGAGGGTTTCATTTCCTTTAATTCCGCAACGGATGTAGCCATCGTAAAGTTCAGCCTGCCCGGAGCCCCGTACGGGAACTACAATGTGGCGGTTCAGGCGACCCATGAGACCCCCGGGGCGAATGGCGTTGCGGTCGCCCTTTACGACAAAGACGGCCAGAAAGTGGACCATGCCTTGATGGACACGCATCTGTACGGCAGTGCGGTCATTCCCGTTCGCCACGGACCGTCCTGGGCTTCCGGCCGAACATATGTGGATCACGACAAGCGGATCGACCCTACTTATGAGTACAGCGTCACGAAAACACCGCCGTGGGCCTATACAAAAGCCCGTCTGGTTGAGAATATCCACTGGTACAACTCCCATGCCAGTTTCAACATAGAGGTCTGGATTTACCTTCCCATCCTCAACGGCATGACCAGTCAGCAGCAGCAGCGGGTGACCTGCAACGCCCAGATCCACGGGAAACAGGAGGGCGGCCTTGACAAGGGCAAGGATTATCTCGATTTTGTGGACTTAAGCTGGGACGGCAATGCCGGGGAGATTGGCGGCGAGGGTTTCTGGGACAGCGCATCCGGAGATCACACCCTGAACTGGGCGCCTCACTGCAATGTCAACTATACCGGCAGCAGCGGCGACCCGGCCTATCTCACCCTCTGGGTTCGCATTGCCAATGAGGTGAAGGGGTCCGAGGGGCAGTACCTGGAGGTCCAGGCGTGGGCGGACCACTCTTACCTGTTTTTTTAGACGCTTCGCCGGTATTCCCGCCTGCGGGATAAAAGCGAGGATGTTTTGTTAAGGTCAGCCCATTTCATTGATTGCGATAAGGGTTTCGTGCGTCAGCAATCCCTGTACTCTGAAACCCGAATCCCGCTGGAATGGGACCATTTTTTTGGTTGCGTCCGTCAGGCTGCCTTGAGGAGGTGTATGGGATATGCAATTTCCTGTTGGCCTGCAACTGATGAGGCATCGGCTCACACTTCTCTGCGCAACGCTTGCCGCCGGGTTATTGTTTTTGCCCGTGTCAGCAGCCGTGGCGAAGTATTACGATTACAGCACCGGCAAGCCCAGCGCCTTCCGGGATTACCAGCAGGTCATGATCTGGGACAGTGAGCTTCTGGAAGCTCTTTCGGAGTTGAAGGGCACGCTGATGTTTTCTACAGGGAGTTGCTTCTCGGGCGGATTTGTGGATGATCTCACAAAGCTGGAGAATGCAGCCGTGATAACCGCCAATAACTGGCACGGGTTCGGCCTTTCCATGTGCGATTTTCTGCCGGGGCAGGCCGACACCTGGGCCTTTCATGACGAGTATATGTACGCCTTTCGGCGGAACGCCGGCAGCGCGCCGCCAACCTTTCACGAGGCCTACATCTCAGCGAAAGATACCATCCGAACCACCGATGGCTACACATGGTACTGGGGCGGGGTGGAATTTCCCCAGTTCGGGGCCAGCGGGGACGCGGCGACCCGCACCCTGACCTATCGCCCCGGTGACCGGGCCATTCTCTTCAGCGGCATGTGGGCCGGAAACGAATATTATCTGACCAGCTGGGACTACACCATTGCCGGGGGCCGGGACATGCTCATCAATGACTACGGATGGGAGAGCAGTGCCGTAACGACCCTTTTTTCGGACGGCAAGGCGCCTCCTGAGCGTTCCGTTACATGGTCTCTATCCGGTGCGGGCTCCAAGGAGAATCTCCTGAACGCCCTGAAATCCGCGGCCGCAGCGCTCGGGCCGAACAACACCCTGGCGGTTTTTGTCATTGCCCATGGCCGCAGCAGCGCCGTTATGACCAGTCGGCTCCTTGAGGACCGACGCACCATTGAGTACCTCCTGATCCCCAACAGTCGGAGCATTGCTGTGGAGGGGAAAGATTATCCGGCAGCGACCTATGGGTGCACCCAGGTGGAGATCACCGGGCTTCGCGATGTAGCCACGTCCAGCTACAGCATTGTTTTTCCGGACTCCCTGAGCGGCTGGGGATGGCGCATCGACACGGATACGCAGTCCCTGTTTCTGGAGGCCAATGATCCCTCGGACCAGGGATCGTGGCTGGCGCCTGGGACCGAATACGTCATCCAGATCAAGTACTTCCGGCCCCTGGCCGAACATGAGCTGGGCCAGGGCGGATGGACCCTGTGGGTGCCGGAAGGGGGCGGGGGTCCTCTCTTTGCCAGTGACTCAGGTTCTCCCGGCGGAGGGGAATGGGGCACCGGGGAGCATGTGCCGGGCGGACCGGCCCTGGGCTCCCCCGATCCATCGTCATGGGGTCACGGGTGGGAGACCGGGGGAGACGGCTGGATCCTGATTCCGTCCCCTGTGGGCGGGTCCGACAACTCTTCCTGCTTTATCAACGCAGTCCGGGACGCCCGCTGAATCCGCATCCTCTTTTCTTCTGACATCAGGGTTATCTTTCAGCCGGCGCCCACCCATTGAGAACCCTTGCGCCATTTCAATGCGGAACAATGCCCTGCCGGACAAAGCACCCCAAAATCTGGTTCGGAGATATCACCAGTGGGGTTGATTTCCGATCCGGCTCCCGACAACCTCGACAGTATCGGATACCACAATGAATACATTCGGGTCGATCGTTCTGGCGATCTGTTTAAGTCTGGGCACCTCCCGGAACGTGGTCACGGTGTAGAGGACCTGTATCTCCTCTCCCGTAAAACCGCCCCGACCGTTGATAAGGGTGACGCCCCTCTGAATCTGCTCCATGATCGCCCTGGAGATCCTTTCCCATTCGTGGGAGATAATGAGTACGCTCCTTCTCTGGCTCAAACCCGTAACCACGAAATCGACGATAAAAGAATTCACGTAGACATAGATGAGGGTGTACAGCGCCCCCTCTAAAGATATCAGTAAAGCGCCCACAATAAGAATAGCACTGTTAAAGGCGAGAATGGTCGTTCCCAGGCGAACCGAGAACCGCTTGAGCAGAATGACGGACAGGATATCCAGTCCCCCTGCTGAACCCAGTGACCTGAGAATGATACCGGACCCGACGCCCATGATGATGCCGGCCAGGATACTGCTCAGGACCTTGTCCTGAATCGGAATCACGACCTGCGTCCATTCAAGGGCGGCCGTAAAAAAGAGCATGCCCGCTATGCTGTAAAGAAAAAAGCGGCGGCCCACATACACCCAGCCAAGGGCAAACACAGGGATATTGAGCACAAAATAGAGTATGGATACCGGGATGAAATCCAAGAGGTAGTAGATAAGGATGGACAGGCCCGTAAATCCGGCCCCGAAGAACTTCTGCGGGATCAGTATCCCGTTCACGGCCACACAGCAGATAACGCTTCCCATGGCCATGAGAAAGAGATTCCAGAAAATTTTTCTTGCAGGTTCCACCATATCGTTCAAGGTCCATTGTTAAAGGTAAGGCTCCATAGCGTCCTTTTTTTCGAGCGCTTAATTGTCCGGCGACCCTTCACCCATCATCCGGAACCAGGACCGCATATAATGAAGCCCCGATGTGATGGTAAAGATCCCCGTGACAACGTATACAGAGGGGATCATACCGGAAAAAAGTTGAATGTGGTTTTTTGCGAGCACCAGAAAGACCGTCCCAAGCTGCAGGCAGGTCGTTATCTTGCTCAATATCGACGGTCTGATCATGAAATTCTGTTTATTTAAGAACAGGATCAAAACGCCCAGGAGGATCAGGATATCCCGTGTGATGACCGTAACCGTCAACCAGGCCGGGATGACATCTTTGGCCGCAAGGGCCACAAAGGCCGCAATGAGAAGAAACTTGTCCGCCAGGGGATCGAGATAGGATCCGAGTCTGCTTTTCTGGTTCAGGAGCCTGGCCACCAGTCCGTCTGCACCATCGCTCAGGCCGGCCAGGATAAAAACCGTCAGTGCCGCCAGGAACTTCCCATTGATCAGGTAGATAATAAAAATCGGGACCAGGATGATGCGCAGGGTCGTAATCAGGTTGGGAATGGTCATGACGGTGGATTACTCAAGGTCAAAAACAATCATGCCGGCCTGGAGCTGATTGATGCGCAATGGAAAGGGCCGGTTTGGATGGTTCAGGACCCGGCTGATGAACGTGTTCTGATCTCCCCGGAACCCCACGGTGGCGGACATGGTGTTGTCCCTGATTCGTGACGGGATAACAGATGTCACCCCCATGACATCATGGCTGAGAAAACTGCTGAAGCGCCAGAACTGTTTCGGCATGCGCATGCCTGCCAGCGTAACGGTTAAGGGATAGGGCTTTTCCCGGTCGCTGTCAGCAACCCCCCTGATGCATGAGCAAAGGGCAGCGGCCAGCGGGTTCACCACCCCTTCAAGGGCTGTGACAAATGATTCCCTGTCGCCCTCTTCTATCTGTTCCCCAGTGAATTCCCGGCAGACCTGCACCCCCTGACAAACATTCAGGACTCTCAGCGTCAGGGAAATCTCTTTATTGCCACTGATGTGGCACTGCCCATAGATGACGAAATCGGCTGAAAAGAGCCTTCCCCACTTCAGAATATCTTCGTCTTGAAGGTCAGCTGATGTCAGTCCCCCGGCCTGGTCGGCGCCCGGGGGGCTCAGTGTCCGATTGATGGGGCTGAGGCCCCTGTTCTGGAATACCGTGTGCAGCGCGAGCTCTACCGGGCTCAGACTCCGGGATCCTTCCGGGTCCTTCCACCAGTAGGACGCCTTTCCTTCCCTGATTTCAGAGACCAGAAAGAGCACTTTGACGGGAGATGTTTCTGTCAGGAGAAGCCCGGCTGATCGGAGTCGCTCGCGTATGATGGACCCGTTCACCCTGAGTCTCAGGAGGACCTTGTATCTGTCACCGATCTGCTGCTCCGCCAGGATATGAAAATTCTCGATCTCTTCCCGCACGGCAGGTATGATTTCTTCGATAACTCTTTCAAAATGACTGACCGCCCCCTGACTCCCAAGCAGATTGACGACATAGTCTTCCACACCTTTCATCAAGGCCTGGGTGACCGCCATCTTCTTTGCCAGCGCTCTGTTTCCCTTGACGATGGCGGCATCGCCAAAGGCCAGGAGTTCGCCGGGTTTCTGAGCTTTTCCAGATGCGGCCAGCGAAAGAGAGGGTTCAGGAAGGGGAAAAAAGGCAAGGCAGCAGAGGAGAAGAAAAACAGATCTTCCTCGGCGCCTTACAATAGCTCTTCCCCTGTTATCTCTTTTAGGCCCCACAAAAAACCTGCAGTTCTGACGCGTCAACAATCCTATCTGGATGGCGGCAACGACCTGAGCTCATTCTCTGATTCCATGACGAGTCCTTTATTGATCTCCAAAACCCGTTTAAACGCCGTCTCTGCTTCCGATGATCGGTTGGCCTTCTTGTATGCAATGCCCATATAGAAGTAGGCATCAGGCAGGTCCTTCTGGTACTGGAGGGCATCGGAGAACAACGCCTTCACCCTGTCCAGCCAGTGGTCGGCCTGTTCCATGGTATACAGGCGCATGAATCCGACGTAGGCCAAGGCCTTATCCTTTTTCGTCTTTGCCGTGTCTCTGGCCCTGCGCATGGATTCAAGAGCGGGTTCGAACTTTTTTTCACTCCCATAGGTCAGACCTAAACCCCGATGGGCATCGGAGTACTCGGGATCCAGCTGAAGCGCCAGTTCAAATTCCCTCCTGGCATCAAACAGGTAGTTTTTCTTGAGCAGCTTCAGACCACTTGACACATGGTGCTCCGGGGTGTCCAGAAGGCTTTCAGGGACCCTCGGCTTTGGCGAACAGCTCACCAAAAAACAAGAGGCCATGAAAAAAACAGCCGCCAGAATGCGAAGCATACGACAGTTGATGACATCCATCAGAAACCCTCCAGCTAAAGGCTACCCCGGATCGATTCCAGATCCTCCGGTCAAATACACAGATCCTCCAGACCACTCTGCCATAGATAATAAATGCCAAAAGGTCAGCCGTTTCCAGATAGAAACACCCCGATCATTCCTAATACCACATCTATCGCATCAGGGTCAATCCATATGGCATCCGATTCTGCCCGAAACCAGGTGAGCTGCCTCTTGGCATATCGACGGGTGTCTCTCTTAAGGGCGACGATCGCCTCCTCAAAGGAGCACTCACCGCGCAAATGACGAACCATATGCCTGTATCCGATCGCATTCATCGGTTTGAGATCGGGAGAATATCCCTGGTTCAAGAGATGTCGGGTCTCCCTCAGGAGGCCCATTTCCGCCATTTTCTCGGTTCGCTCGTTGATGCGATGGTAGAGTGTTTCCCTCTCCACATTCAGGCAGATCTTTAACGTATCCAGAGACCTGTACCTAAACCCATGTTCTTTCACCAGATCCGAAGAAAGGCGGTCGGAAAGCTGAATGATTTCAAGGGCCCTGATGATTCGTATCCGGTCACCGGGTTGGATAGCGGCAGCGGATCGAGGATCGAGACCCCTTAATCTTTCATGGAGTCTCACGGATCCATATCGCTCACATTCCTGGTGCAATGACTCCCTCAGCCCGGGGTCCGAGGGCGGGGCCTTCATAAGTCCTCCCACAAGGGCACGGATGTAAAGCCCGGTACCGCCCACTAACAGACATGTCTTCCCCCTTGCACGGATGTCATGAATGGCGGAAAGGGCCTTCCGGCGATAGATCGCTGCATTGAATGGCTCATCGGGATTGACGATATCCAGCAGGTGGTGGGGAATTCCTCTCTGTTCGATACGGGTCGGCTTGGCAGTCCCGATGTCCATCCCCCGATAAACCTGCATGGAGTCGGCGTTGACGATTTCTGCCGACAGAGAGCATGCCAGGTTGACGGCGAAGCTGCTCTTGCCGCTGGCAGTCGGGCCCGCAATGACAACGATCTTTGGCCGCCCTTTTTTTGACATGATGTCCCGCTTATACCACCCTCTTGAACATCTTTTCCATCTCATAGTAGGAAAACTGCCTGAATACGGGTCTTCCATGGGGGCAGTTTGTCGGCAGTTCCATCTCTCCCAGTTCAGTCAGGAGCTGACGCATCTCTTCCGGGTTCAACCGCTGCCCGGCCCGAATGGCGCCATGGCAGGCCATCAGTGTGATGCAGCCATCGAACAGGGCATCGTCGTCAGGAGACCCTTCTGCCAGTTCCGGTATCAGCCCGGAAACCAAGGAAGGCCAATCCACATTTTTCAGCAGGGCCGGAACAGCCGTCAGGAGAAAGGTATTGCCGCCCAGGTGGCTGAATTCAATACCGAAACTGAGCAGTCTTTCCCCCTTTTCCAGCATCACCCGGGTCTCTTGCGTGGAAAGCTCCAGTTCGTGGGGAATCAGGAGGCTCTGTATCTCCACCCTCGCGGCAGCGACGGACTTTTTGAGATGTTCGTACACGATCCGTTCGTGGGCTGCATGTTGATCCACGATCACGAGCCCGTTCGCGGTTTCGCAGAGGATATAGGTATTTCCGAGCTGGCCGATGATCCTTGGACCTTCCGGGGTCCCGGACGCTTCCTCCGGAACCGGCGCGGACGAATCCTCTCCATGAACGTCCGCAGCAGAATAGGCCCATAAAGCTTCTGAAACGGCCGTTGATGAACCCCGGTGAAAGGGAGGGGCCACAGCGTCAATGAGCCCTTCAGTCGAGAAAGGATGAGGCGATCTCTCCAACACCCTTCCGACAGCGGACACAATAGCCTGAAATACCCTGGAGACGTTACGGAACCTGATTTCCTGCTTGGTCGGGTGGACATTGACGTCAATTTCCAGCGGATCGATATCCACAAAGAGGACCACCTGCGGGTACTGTCCCTTCATGAGGCGCCTGCCGTACCCCTCCATGATCGCTTTTGTTACGAGCCGGTCTCTGATGTTCCTGCCGTTGACATAGACATAGAGCCGATCGCCCCGGTTTCTCGCGAAGTCCGGGGGTGCAGCATGAACCGTAACTGACAGATCACGGTCCTTTTGTTCCCCCCTTATCATGGCCTCCGCCACCTGACGACCCATCAGTCCGCAAATCCGGTCGCGCGTGTCTCCAGTTGCCGGCAGGTTGATAATACTTCTTTCACCGTCTTCCAACCTGAAACCGATATTCGAAAACGGCATGGCGATTCGGGAGAGGACATTCACCACGTGATCGGCTTCGGTCCTTGCGGCACGCAGAAACTTGCGTCTCGCCGGAATATTGAAGAAGAGGTCTCTGACCTCAACCGTTGTCCCTGAAGGGGCCCCGGTTTCCTGTATTTCCAGTAATTTTCCGCCCGAGATCCTGAGCCTGTGCCCTGTTAGCTGGCCCCGGGCAAGAGAGGTCACCTGCATGCGCGAAACAGCGGCAATACTGGGAAGGGCTTCCCCACGAAAGCCTAAGGATCGGATGCTCAGAAGATCGGATGCGGTCCGGATCTTGCTCGTGGCATGTCTTTCCACGCACAACAGGAGATCATCCCTGGACATGCCGACGCCGTTATCGCTGACCCGGATGCGCTTCTTTCCCCCGTTTTCAATCGTCACCCTAATCCGGTCTGCACCCGCGTCAATACTGTTATCCGCCAACTCCCGCACCACCGAGGCGGGCCGGTCCACCACTTCGCCGGCTGCGATCTGGGAAGCCAGTGTTTCCGGAAGGATTCTGATCCTGTTCATAGATAGAGAAGGTCTTCAGCCACGTCGAATCGTCGAACAGGGCGGGGGGTTCTGGACAATCTCGGAAAGGCCCGCTTCTTCTTTGCGAGAAGCAGATTGCGCCTCCCCATAGGGTCGTGCAGCAGGCAGGGAGAAGTTCCGGGGTGTTTCAGCAAGTCGTTCACCAGACTGCGGGACAGGTCCAGCATGAGGGCGAGATATCCGTGGAAATGCCGCCACCGGACGACCCTGCTGTCAAAAAAGTGATCACGCGTGGCATGCAGACGGTCGGAAAACCTGACTGTCCGGGCGAAAAAGCCTTTTCCCGCCTTAAAACCGTTTTTCCTCCTCCCGCCGATCAGCTTGAGGAGGTCATCGCAAATCTGATGATCCATTTCCAGGACGCCTCTGGCGATCCTCGTGTAGGACGATCCGATCACGTAATCCGACCGGACCTCCCAGAAGAGGTGCCCCATTCTTCCTCTGCCCGGGTACACGCTCAACAGATTGGGAATAAAAAAGTTGTGGGCAATGACGTCGGCCGCCAGGTGAGACAGAAATCCCAGGGCATACGCGGTCTCACGGTCGTCGCACGCCTCTTGAAGAAATTTGAAACCGCCCTCCCAGTTATGAGGGTTTTTTCTGCTTTCCCGTTTTCCCTTGCCGATGAAGAAATCAGCGGACAGACAGCCGTACATGTATTCGATAGGGAATGTGGTGATGACCCGTGCGATAGAGGGGAGCAAAAGGCTGGCCGAATCGAGTGAACTGAGGGCCAGAGCGGTATGGACCCCGGGCCCCCAGGCAAGAGCATATTCAGCATCCATGAATTGGATGATTAGATAAACGGCCAGAAAAACGGCCAGTTTCAGCAATAACATGATCGATTCATCGTCTCCCGAAATGAGGGGATGACACACCCTGCCATGACCATAACACAGGATCTGCCTTTCCATCAATCTTTTTGTGTGGTTCGAAAACAGGAGCGGGCTTTTTCCCTGATAAGGGTAAGCAGTCTTTTCCATTCGGCAACCTTCTTCTTGATTTTTCTTTATGCTTTGATAGAATCGAGAGGTAGAAGGTTCAGGGGTTCAGAGGTTCAGAGGTTCAGAGGTTCAGGGGTTCAGGGGTTCAGGGGTTCAGAGGTTCAGAGGTTCAGAGGTTCAGAGGTTCAGGGGTTCAGGGGTTCAGGGGTTCAGGGGTTCAGGGGTTCAGGGGTTCAG